>ENA-UOOM01000251-UOOM01000251.1-fermentation-metagenome-genome-assembly--contig:-NODE-251-length-66487-cov-19.234541_pt1 | contig 66487 bp, 55 predicted proteins | sample MGYA00245781_ERZ724031 | MGnify/ENA primary metagenome ERZ724031 (study PRJEB28704, sample SAMN03018317) | fermentation metagenome | biome: anthropogenic terrestrial biome; feature: soil; material...
GATGCGGAAATAATGGACAAAGGTGTGAAATTGGAGATAATTTCGAATTATGGTGTAGGCTATAATAATATAGATGTAGATTATGCCACTAAAAAGGGAATTGTTGTTACCAATATTCCCAAAACGACGTGTGAGCCCACTGCTGAACTGGCTTTTGCCTTATTGCTTGCAGCCGGAAGACGAATAGGATATTACGACCGGAGACTGCGTGAACATAAAGCTGTGGACTGGGGCGTGTATGGAGATGCCGGCATGCCAATTTTTGGAAAAACGCTGGGGATAATTGGGATGGGCAGGATAGGGCAGGCGCTGGCGAGGCGTGCGGTAGCATCGGGGATGAGTATTATTTACAACAATCGAAACCGGTTAGCTAAAGATATAGAAGAGCGTTATGGTGCAAAATACGTTTCTTTTGATGAATTGCTGTGTACTGCCGATTACATTTCGCTCAACGCGCCTTCTACACCCGAAACTCTGAAAATGATCGGAGAAAATGAACTTTCAAAAATGAAGCCTAAGGCTGTCTTTATCAACACTGCCCGAGGCAATATGGTGGACGAAAAAGCGTTGGCAAGAGCGCTCAAAGAAGAGAAAATATGGGCTGCCGGACTGGATGTATATGAAAATGAACCCAAAATCTCACCCGAATTATTGGTGTTGGACAATGTGGTACTTGCACCGCATGCCGGAACCAAAACTGTTGAAGATAGACACAAAATGGCAGAAGAAATGGTGCACAATATTATAGGGTTTTATGAAGGAAAATACGAAGTTTCAAGGGTGAATTGATTATGACGATATTGATAATGACAGCAGAAAAAGTAAAACAACAACTATTCACTTTCGGAAATCCTGAAAAAGCGGAACACTCCAAGTATTTTTTCAAAACCGGAAAAGGACAATACGGTGAAGGTGACAAATTTATCGGCACAACCGTTCCTGAATCGCGAAGCGTGGCAAAAGCCAACAAGAACCTTACGTTTGACGAACTCAAAAAACTGTTGAATGATGAGTATCACGAATGTCGGTTTTGTGCCCTGATTATTCTTGTAGAGCAGTTTAAAAAAGCCGATGACGCAAAACGTAAAGAAATCTTCGATTTTTATTTGGCTAATACGCATGGTATCAATAACTGGGATTTGGTAGATGTGTCGGCTTACAATATTATGGGAGAATGGTTGTTGGATAAAGATCGGTCGGTATTATATCAATTGTCGGAAAGTGAAAATCTTTGGGAACAACGAATATCGATTGTTTCTACGCTGGCATTTATTCGAAAAAACGATTTAAAAGACACATTAAAACTTTCCGAAAAATTTCTTTCGCATCATCATGATCTGATGCACAAAGCCTGCGGCTGGATGTTACGTGAAGCGGGTAAACGAGACGAAAAAACATTAACCGATTTCTTAGACAAACATTATCGAAAAATACCCCGAACGATGTTGCGATACGCCATTGAAAGATTATCGCCGGAACAGCGGGAAATATATATGCAAAAATGAAATCAAACGATAACAGCAGATATGCCCAATCGACTGTATCCACACACGAATTGCCTAACGGTTTACGCATTATTCATCAACCATTTCCATCGGAAATATCGTATTGTGGAATTGTAGTTAACACCGGATCTCGTGACGAATTCCCTGATGAACACGGAATGGCCCATTTTGTGGAGCATCTGTTGTTTAAGGGCACTAAAAAGCGCAAAGCGCATCACGTTATCAATCGAATGGAGAACGTTGGAGGCGAACTTAACGCATACACTACAAAAGAAGAAACGTTTATATACACTACGTTTCTATCCGAATATTTTGAGAGAGCAATGGAATTGCTGAGCGATATTGTTTTTCATTCCACTTTCCCTGAAAATCAAATTTTAAAAGAAAGAGATGTTATTTTAGATGAGATAAACAGTTATATCGACTCGCCATCGGAATTGATCTTTGATGATTTCGAAAATTTTCTTTTTCCAAATCATGAAATCGGACATTATATATTAGGAACCACAGAAACGCTACTCAACTTAGATAGAGAAAAGATCGAAAATTTTGTACACAGACAGTATTTGCCTGAAAATATGGTATTGTTTTCATTCGGAAAAACGCCTTTTTCTAAAGTAGTACGACTGAGTGAACAACTTTTTAATTCATCCCATACTTCACACCCAATATCAAAAAAGCGAGAACTTCCTTTAGCCGGAATACCAAAAAAACATCAGGTTGAGAAAGATACCGCTCAAACGCATGTCATACTTGGTACGCACACTTTCGATATGTTTCACTCCGATAGATATGCACTTTATCTGTTGAATCATATTTTAGGCGGTGGATCAATAAATAGCCGGCTTAACAATTCGCTTCGCGAGAAGAATGGTTTAGTGTATAACGTGGAATCGAATCTTGCTTTATATACCGATACGGGGTTATTTTCTATTTATTTTGCTTGCGATAAAAAACAAGTAGACAGATGTTTAAAGCTGGTTGATAAGGAGTTGCAAAAAATTGTGGAATTTTCATTATCTGAAAATCAACTGGCTACTGCAAAAAAACAATACAAAGGACAACTGGGTATTGCTTCTGAAAACAACGAAAGTATCGCGTTAAGAATAGCCAAGAGTTTTCTTCATTTTAACCACTACTTGCCTTTAGATGAAATATTCACTAAAATAGATGCAGTAACCACTGAACAAGTACAGAATTTGGCAAAGAAATTGTTTGTTCCGGAGCAGTTATATCAATTAAAATATATATAAACCCTAAAATTCTCTTTTGCCTAATAAAGATAAAAAAAATAGTTTTACACAGAAATTATGTTAAAAATGTGTTGAGAATTTCCCCACTATTTTTATTGACATTTTGTAACTATCATTATCTACAGTACATTTGACGCGCATTCTTTGTAAAACATTCATTGTACAAAAACGAACAAAAGAAATGAAACGCTTGTTTAGAATAGAGTATTTTAAAAACATTATTTTTTGAACAAACTATTTTATTAATTAAAAAATTAAATTATGAAAAAATTGAGATTATCATTAGTAGTTGCTATGTTAGCTATTGTAACTGCTGCAAGTGCACAATTGAATTTAGGAATTAAAGGCGGCGTTAATATGTCGAATCTTTATGGAGATGAATTGACTGACAAAAACATGAAAGTTGGTTTCCATGTTGGTTTAGCTGCAGATTATGACTTTGCTCCGAGCATGGCTATTCAAACTGGATTATTTTTTACCACAAAAGGTGCAAAAGTTGTTTATGATTTTCCTATTATTGGACAAATAGATGGTACAGTTAATTCTTTGAATTTGCAGTTACCCGTTCATTTTGCTTACAAACAAGAAGTTACTCCCGGAACACGTATAGTTCTTCATGGTGGTCCTTATGTAGCATATGGAGTTGGAGGTAAAATTTCTAGTGGCGATACCGATTTAGGTGATACTTTCGGGGACAATGGTTTACTTAAACCTTTTGATGCCGGTTTAGGTCTTGGAGTTGGAGCTGAGTTCGGAAGATTCCTCGTTGATGTTGGTTGGGACATGGGTTTAGTAAATATTGCTAATTTCGACGGTGGTAATTTGAAAAATCAAAATGCATACCTTTCTTTGGGTTTTAAATTCTAATCAGAACTTATTTTTAAAAACATATGAAGACATCGCTCCGGTAGGAGCGATGTCTTTTTATATCCATATTCCTGCTTTTCGAATACTTCCTTTATTTTTTTGTAAATATTTTGTACCTTGCGATATCAAAAATCATTACCAAATGAAAAAGTATTTATACCTGATACCTCTTTCTTTTTTTCTATCATTGACTGTTTATTCACAATCTTCCTGGCTGCGTGTAAACCAAATCGGGTATTTGGAAAACGATGTAAAAGTAGCTGTGTGGATTAGCAAAGAAAACAAACCGATAATTAAGTTCGAAATCGTTGATGTCAACTCTCAAAAAGTGGTTTACACAGGAGCCAACATCAAGCAAACCGGAGAAATTTGGGTATTCGATTCATCGGCACGATTGCATTTTTCCGAATTCAAAACTCCCGGCAGCTATTTTATACAAGTGGGAGATATTAAATCTGTTCCGTTCAAAATCGGAAACGATGTGTATGCTGACGCATCGGAAATTCCGTTGAAGTATATGCGTCAGCAACGATGCGGTTACAATCCGTTCCTGAAAGATTCCTGCCACGTGCACGATGCCATTTCCGTGGGCGATCCTGATGGTAAACGCGACGGTCAATATTTCAACACCACTGGCGGTTGGCATGATGCATCGGATTATTTACAATATGTGGCAACGTCGGCTAATGCCGTATATCAGATGTTGTTTGCCTATACACAGCATCCCGAATCGTTCGGTGATAAATATGACGCTAACGGAAACGAGGGAGCCAATGGCATTCCCGATATTCTGGACGAAGCCAAGTGGGGATTGGATTGGCTGGTGAAAATGAATCCCGATTCAAGTACCTATTTCAATCAGTTGGCAGACGACCGCGACCATATCGGCTTCACATTGCCTAACGAACAAAAAGTGGATTATGGCTGGGGTGCAGGGAAACAACGTCCGGTTTATTTCGTCAGTCCAAAACCGCAAGGATTACAAAAGTACAAAAACCGTAGTACCGGAATGGCTTCTACACTCGGAAAATACACATCATCGTTTTCGTTGGGAGCGAAAGTATTATCGAAATATTATCCCGAATTTTCCGAAATGCTGGTTCAAAAAGCGAAAGATGCATATCGCCAAGGAGTGGCAAATCCCGGTGTGTCACAAACGGCGCCCGGCGGTGCACCGTACTTCTACGAAGAAGACAATTGGGCAGATGATATGCAACTGGCGGCTGCCGAAATGTACACTACTTTCGGGCAAAAGGAATACCTTACACAAGCGATTAATTACGGCCGTTTAGAACCTGTTACGCCTTGGATGGGAGCCGATTCTGCACGTCATTACCAATGGTATCCGTTCGTGAATTTGGGCAATTATCATTTGGCGTTGCAAAACAACGATTTGCGTGCGCGCAACGAATTCATCCGGAACATGAAAACCGGTTTGCAGCGCGTGAAGGATAGGGCAGGGGACAACGCTTTTCTGAATGGGATTCCGTTTATCTGGTGCTCCAATAATCTCACGGTTGGTTTTATCACCCAGTGTCGGTTATACTATGAAATTACCGGCGATGATTCATACTTGGAAATTGAAACCGCCATGCGCGATTGGCTTTTCGGTTGTAATCCGTGGGGAACATCCATGATCGTGGGTTATCCCGAACATGGCGACACTCCTATCGATCCGCATTCGGCGTTTACGCACCTGCACCAGATGCCCATTACCGGTGGAATTGTGGATGGCCCCATTTATAATTCCATTTTCAGCAGCCTTATCGGAATTTACTTGGCAAATGAAGACGAGTATGCGCCGTTCCAATCGGACTACGTGGTGTATCACGATGATTATGCCGATTATTCCACGAACGAACCCACGATGGACGGAACAGCCTCGATGACGTATTATTTTGGATATTTGACTTCGCATGCAAGAAAACCGCAAAAAGTGTTGGGTGGAATCGTTAGAGGTAATCCAACCGAAAAGAAAATCGCTCTTGTTTTTACCGGACACGAATTTGCTGACGGCGGTAACACAATTCTGAAAACGTTGAAAAAACAAAACGTAAAAGGCAGCTTTTTCTTAACGGGTGATTTCTATCGGAAATATGCTTCATTAAGTCGGAACCTTCAGAAAGCCGGACATTATATGGCACCGCATTCCGATAAACATTTACTGTACGCTGATTGGGAAGACCGCACCAAAATGCTGGTATCGAAAAGCGAGTTTGAAAGAGATTTAAACGATAATTATGCTGCCATGCAAAAAGCGGGTTTGAAAATAGACGAACCGCGTTACTATATGCCACCTTATGAATGGTACAATCAGGAAATCAGCGATTGGGCAAAACCGATGAACGTACAAATCGTGAATTTTACGCCCGGAACCACTTCCAACGCCGATTATACCACACCCGATATGAAAAGTTACCTTTCATCGGGAGATATTTACAACAACATCCTGAAATTTGAAGAGTCCGATAACCTAAACGGCCATATAATGCTCGTTCATATTGGCACAGACCCTAAGCGTACCGATAAATTGTACAATCGACTGGATGGTTTGATCAAAGAATTGAAAAAACGGGGTTATGAGTTTGTGAGGGTGGACGAATTGTTGAAATAGTGTGGTGAATGTTTGTTTTTTCTTATTTTTGTGAAAGTAAAATATCAAACAAGTGAAAAAAGCATCTTTTTTATCCATATTTCTCTTTTTTGCCGCACTGGCATACTCCCAAACTGCAATTCAGCAATTTGTCAACAACCCTGCACTGAAACACGCATCGGTTGGTGTGCAGGTTACGGATTTGAAAACGGGAAAAACGATTGTTTCTCACGATCCGCAAAAATCGCTTACTCCGGCGTCGGTTACAAAGGTTATTACTTCGGCAACAGCACTCGAATTATTGGGCGAAAATTATCGATACGCTACGCGTGTAGCGTTGGACGAGAACGATCCTTCGCGGATTTTGGTACTTGGTTCGGGCGATCCTACGCTGGGCAGCGATGCGTTTGGAGACAATACGGCTGCTTTTTTCATCAACGCCACCGATGCACTGAAAAAAGAATTATTGCCCGATAAAGAATATAGTATTTACGTAATGGATAATCTTTTTGGATACGATGGTATTTCGCCAGAATGGACATGGATTGATATCGGAAATTATTATGCTTCGGGAAGTTACGGGATAAGCGTTTTCGATAATTCCTATAAACTCTTTTTCAATACTACCGACAGGAATTCCCCGCCCAGAATCCTTCGCACTGAACCCGAAATGAAAAAAATTCAGTTTTCCAACTTTCTTTCTTTAAATATATCGGGTAGCGATAACGGTTACATTTATGGTATTCCGTTTTCTTACGAAAGAACGATCAAAGGGAATATTCCTGCCGGAAGGACAGAGTTCAGTATCAAAGGTGATATTCCCGATCCAGGTTTATTTTTAGGTGAAACGTTATCAGATTATCTTACCCGTTCGGGGATAAAAATAAGTAAGGTAGAAACTGCCCGTGTAGATTATATTGCCAAAAATCCGATTTCGTACAAAATAGGAAAAGTAGTTCACACCCAGACTTCGAGACCGTTGAAAGATATTTTGCAGGAAGTTAACGTAAAAAGCAACAACCATTACGCAGAACACTTGCTCCGACTTATCGGAAGAACGCAGAATGCTGATATTTACAGCGATCCGCTTCAAGCCGGAATCGATTATGTGAAGAAATTCTGGGAACAACAAGGCGTATCCACCACGTCGCTTGCGTTGCACGACGGCTCAGGCCTTGCTCCGCAAAATGCATTTAGTCCGGCATTTTTGAACGAAATTCTCTTTTTTATGTACAATAAGAGTAAGAATTCAAAAGCGTTTTTCGATTCATTGCCAAAAGCCGGTAAAGACGGTACGTTGCGCAATTTTATGCGTGGCACGAAATACGAAGGCAAAATATCGGCAAAAAGTGGAAGTATTGGTGGGGTACAGTGCTACTCGGGCTATCTTGTTGATGGAAATAAGCAGTATGCTTTCACGGTGATGGTCAATAAATTCAATGGCACCCGCTCACAAGTGAGGAGTGCCATTGAGAAATTTTTATCGTCGTTGTGAAAAATGATTACAAGATTTCTATCATTTCAATTTCGAAGACCAGCGTAGTATATCCCCTGATAGTATTATTGCCGGAAGCTCCATAACCCAACCGCCAAGGAATCCATATTTCCCATTTGTCGCCCACTCCCATATGTTGAAGAGCGGTTGCAAAGCCATCAACAACTCCTCTTATTTCAAATTCCTTCGGGATGATATTTCCTTTGGGTGATCCGTTTGGTTCTAAATTGGTAGAGTCGAAAATAATTTTGTTTGTAATTCTATTTCCATCAACGTCGGTGTATGTATCGCCTTTTGTCCAATCATTTTTATACCAGCCTGTATATAAAATCTTCACAGTTTTTTCAAAAGTAGGTATGAGTCCGGTTTTGCCATCTGTAATTTCTTTGTACATGATGAATCCGTTTTTTGAAGCCGACTCGAGTTTTGTATAACTCGCATCTCTTTCAATTTTCGCAAATTGAGCTTCGTTGCCGTCTTGCCAACGGGTATCAAAAGTTTCTGTTTTTTCACATGACAGAGAAAATACAGATAAACAGATAATTGCGATAAAATATAATGCCTGTTTCATTTTATGATAGCTTTTTCAGTAAGTGTTTTATATCGGTTTTAAGAGAAATTTCTTTTTCGATTTCGCTGATTGTAACCCGTTTTTGTTCCATTGTGTCGCGATCGCGCACGGTTACGGTATTGTCTTCCAACGTTTGATGGTCAATTGTTACACAATAAGGTGTACCGATGGCATCCTGTCGGCGATAACGTTTGCCGATGCTGTCTTTTTCGTCGTACTGACATGCAAAACTAAATTTCAGATCATTCCATATTTCAGTTGCCTTTTCAGCTAATCCATCTTTTTTGATTAATGGTAAAATTGCCAGTTTTACCGGCGCAATAGATGCGGGAATCTTCAATACAACGCGGGTATCTCCACCGTCAAGCGTCTCTTCGCAATACGAACCCGATAGAACAGAAAGGAACATTCTGTCAACTCCGATGGAGGTTTCAACTACGTAAGGGACGTAGGATTTGTTGAGTTCGGGATCGAAATATTGTAGTTTTTTTCCAGAGAATTTTTCATGTTGAGCCAGATCAAAATCGGTACGTGAGTGAATTCCTTCAACTTCCTTAAAACCGAAAGGCATACGAAACTCGATATCGGTAGCGGCATTGGCGTAATGTGCAAGTTTATCGTGGTCGTGAAATTGATAATTTTGTTCGCCAAAACCCAAAGCCTGATGCCATTTCAAACGTTCTTTTTTCCAGTATTCAAACCAGTCGAGTTCTGTACCCGGAGCTACGAAAAACTGCATTTCCATCTGCTCGAATTCACGCATGCGGAAAATGAACTGACGGGCAACGATCTCGTTTCTAAAAGCTTTCCCGATTTGAGCTATCCCGAATGGAATTTTCATTCGTCCGGTTTTTTGAACGTTGAGGTAGTTTACGAAAATTCCTTGTGCCGTTTCCGGGCGAAGATATACTTTCATAGCACCATCTGAAGTGGAACCCATTTCGGTGGCAAACATCAAATTAAATTGACGTACTTCCGTCCAGTTTCTCGAACCGCTTATAGGGCAAACTATTTCACAATCAACAATGAGTTGACGCAAATCGTCTAGATTGCTGTCGTTCAATGCTTTGGCAAAGCGGGTGTGTACTTCGTCTCTTTTTTGTTGATTTTCCAGCACACGCGGATTGGTTTCACGATACATTTTTTCATCGAAACTGTCTCCGAACCGTTTGGCAGCTTTTTCAACTTCCTTGTCAATTTTATCGTCAATTTTCGCCAGGTATTCTTCGATCAAAACATCAGCACGATAACGTTTTTTGCTGTCTTTGTTATCTATCAACGGATCATTAAAAGCATCCACGTGTCCCGATGCTTTCCAGATAGTAGGATGCATAAAAATGGCGGAATCGATGCCCACCACATTTTCGTGTAGCAGGGTCATGCTGTCCCACCAATATTTTTTGATGTTGTTTTTCAATTCAACACCCATTTGTCCGTAGTCGTAAACGGCGCCCAACCCATCGTAAATTTCACTTGATGGAAAAACAAATCCGTACTCTTTGCAATGCGATACAATCTTTTTAAAAATGTCTTCTTGTGCCATAAATCAGTATTTCGGGTTTCAAGCTGTAAATCATATTTTTCACACCTATCCCGATTTTTAATAAAGTTACAAAGTAAGCAGTTTTTTCCGATATTTCCGTCATCCGGAATCTTAAAGATAAATAATGAACACTCTTTTTGACAAACGCTATGCGAAAAAATTGTACTTTTGTCGTTAATTTCAAAGATTTGAGTTTATGGCAGGAGGAATGAAAACCCTTGCAAAGGAAACGGCAATTTACGGAGTAAGCAGTATTTTGGGCAGGTTTTTAAACTGGCTGCTTAACCCCTTTTGGACATGGGTTCTGGCAGGAACAGTACAGATGGGTGTGATAGGTAATTTGTACAGTTGGACCGCACTTACGGTTGTAATACTCACTTACGGAATGGAAACCGGATTATTTCGATTTGCCAATAAAAAAGAAGAGGATCCACTCAAGGTTTATACTACAACGCTTATTAGCATTGCTTCAACAACACTTTTATTTATTGTTCTGGCAATTTTATTTCTAAATCCCATTACTACTGTTTTCGGAAGTGAAGATATTAAATCACACTACGTTTTTCTGCTGATAATTATCCTTGGGCTGGATACATTGAGTGCAATTCCTTTTGCTTATCTACGGTATCAAAAACGTCCGATCAGGTTTGCCGTCATTCAGATTCTTAATGTAATTATAACCATTACGTTCAACCTTTTTTTCTTTTTGATTTGTCCATGGCTTGCTGTAAAATTCCCCGATGCCTTTTCTTGGTTTGATATCAATAAAGGAGTCGATTATATTCTGATATCCAATCTGATTGCTTCTTTCATCAGATTACTGCTGCTTTCACCACAACTGAGGGTTAAATATACCTTTGATGCCGCTTTGCTCAAAAAAATGTTGGTCTACTCCCTGCCATTACTTGTACTTGGTGTTGCCGGAATTATGAATCAAAATTTAGATAAAATGCTCTACCCGCACCTCTCAACCGAAGTTGATAAGATGGGACAGTTGGGAATTTATACTGCTTCGTTTAAAATTGCGGTAATTATGGTGATGTTCACTCAGGCTTTTCGCTATGCATTTGAGCCGTTCATTTTTGCAAAAAACAAGGAATCGGGTGATAACAGAACAGCGTATTCCCAGGCAACTAAATATTTTATTATATTCTGTTTATTTATTTTTCTGGCTGTAATGGGATATCTTGATCTTATTAAGAATTTGCTGGAATCAAAATATCATGAAGGGCTTAAAATAGTTCCTATTGTGATGTTGGCAGAGCTGTTTTTTGGTGTCTATTTTAATTTATCATTATGGTATAAATTGACAGACCAAACGAAGTGGGGAACGTATTTGTCTTTAATCGGACTTGTTGTAACTGTGTTGGGAAACGTGTTGTTTGTTCCTCAATACGGTTATATGGCGTGTGCATGGACAGCACTTTTTGCTAATTTGGTGATGTTGGTCCTATCTTATTTTCTCGGTCAGAGAAATTATCCGATTGAATATGATTTAAAATCAGCAGGATTTTATTTTGTTATATCCATCTTGCTGTTTACAGGCATAATGTTTACTTACAGTAATATCGATAATATGTGGTTAAGGCTAGTTATAAACACTGCATTAATTGGAATTTACGTAATTATAGTCTTAAAAAAAGATTTACCTTTGCAGCAAATACCTATAGTTAACAAGTATTTCAAGAAATAAATATAACATAATTTACAAAATGAGAAAAATACTATTGACCACCGCCATACTACTTGTGGCGTTAGTAACTAAGGCCGACGAAGGAATGTGGCTTTTGAAAGAGCTTAACAGACAAAGTGTCGAGCGAATGAAAGAATTGGGATTCACCTTCCCGGTAAATAAATTATACGATGAGAAAAATGCTTCACTGAAAGATGCAGTTGTCATATTCGGTGGCGGATGCTCAGGAGTCGCTGTTTCGGAAAAGGGATTAATCTTTACTAATCATCATTGCGGTTATGGAGCTATCCAACGTCTGAGTTCGGTGGAGTTTGATTATCTGAAAAATGGTTTCAAAGCCGACAACATGCAACAGGAGCTTTATGCTGACGGCTTAACGATTTCTTTCCTTCGCAGCATGGAAGAAGTTACCAGTCAGATTTTGCCAAAAGTTCCGTCTGTCCTAAGTGAAGTGCAGCGTGAACTTGCCATTGATTCTATCTCCAGTGAGTTACTCAAACAGTACGACGATGATCCGTTTACTTCGGCACGCATAATCCCTTTTTATTCGGGAAATAAATTCTACAAAGTGGTTTACGATGTTTTCCGCGATATTCGTTTGGTTGTGACTCCACCATCTTCGGTAGGAAAATACGGTGGTGATACCGATAACTGGATGTGGCCCCGTCACACTGGCGATTTTTCGGTTTTTCGTGTGTATGCCGATAGAAACAACAAACCGGCTAAACACAATGCAGACAATGTGCCTTATAAGCCCAAATATGTTGTCCCTGTTTCGCTGGGTGGAGTAAATAATGGTGATTATGCCATGACCATCGGTTATCCGGGAAGTACTCAACGTTACCTTTCTTCATTTGGAATTCAACAGCAAATGGAATCGGAAAATAAGCCCCGTATCGAAGTACGTGGAGCAAAACAGGATATCTGGTGGGATGCAATGACAAAAAACGACACAATTCGCCTAAAATATGCCAACAAATACGCCGGAAGCTCCAATTACTGGAAAAACTCGATGGGAATGAACGAGGCAATTGTTAAGCTTGATGTCTTGGCGGAGAAACAACAGTTGGAGAGTCGTTTAGCAAATTGGATTAACAGGAATGAAAAAAATAAAGCGAAATACGGTAACTTATTGAAAACGCTGAATGAAACTTACACCAACTCCACCGATTTAGCCAGATACACTACTTATTTTCTGGAAACTTTCAACAACGGAATTGAGTTGATTCGCTTCTCAAATACCATCCTTGAGTTTGATATGGACGGAACCGAAGAAGACAAAGCTGAATTTATCAATGATAGAATCATAGAATCGTACAAAAACTACGAGCCGAAACTTGATAAAAAAGTGCTTCCCGTTTTGATGAGGCTCTACGCACAGCGTGTTCCGGCTAAATATCTTCCCGATATTTACGAAACAATAAAAACCGATTTTGGTGGCGACTACGATAAATATGCTGACTGGTTGTTTGCTAATTCTCAATTTACCAATCTTACCGATTTAATGAACTTGCTAAAAGTAGCAGATACGGAAAGATTGACTAAAGATCCGGCAATGGAGTTGGCGTTGTCTGCTAAAGATATGGGCTACGAACTTTCGGGACAGATGATTTCAGCTTACGAAAACATGATGCGTGGCGAACGCCAATTGATGGCCGCTTTGATGGAAATGGATCCTAAAAAGAGTTTCTATCCCGATGCAACCTTTACGCAAAGAATGAGTTACGGTTCTGTGAAAGGATATAAACCACGCGATGCTGTTTGGTATGACTATTACACAACCGAAAAAGGTATTTTTGAAAAGTATAAAGAAAACGATCCGGAATTTCATTTGCAACCTTATATTCTGGACGCACTTAAAGAGAAGGATTATGGCCGTTATGCCGCTAAAGACGGCACATTACGTGTGAATTTCCTTTCGGATAACGATATTACAGGAGGTAATTCGGGAAGTCCCGTCTTCAACAGTAAGGCTGAATTGATCGGTTTAGCGTTCGACGGAAACTGGGAATCGCTCAGCGGCGATATCCTTTTCGAACCCGAAATGCAGCGCACCATCAGCGTGGATATTCGCTATGTACTATACACGATTGATAAGATCATGAATGCTCCGCATATCGTTAATGAACTTAAGATTATGAGATAGTTGGTAAATGTCTGAATATTAATCAAAAACGCCGGAAAATATCCGGCGTTTTTACTTGTCATTTATCTTTCAAATTTCTTGTATAGCGGAGGCATGGGTATGTAACTTTCATCATCCCACATATTGCTGGTAATCATCAGATCGGCGCTGTAACGGTTGCAGGCGATGGGTACATTATGGATACGGCACTGACGCAGAAGCATCATGATATCGGCTTCGTGTGGCTGAGCGTTCAGGTCGTCAATTAAAAATACAGCAAGATCTATTTCCTTGCGTACCACCATGGCCGCAATTTCTGCATCGCCACCCATAGGTCCGGAATTCATACACGTGATATCGGGAAAAACTCCTTCCTCGTTCAACGCATCACGAACCAATCCACCCGTTGTGCCTGTACAAACCAAATGATGTTTCGATAAAAATTCTGAATTAAATATTACCCAGTCAACCATGTCGGCTTTTCGCTGATCGTGGGCAACTAATGCTATAGTTAGTTTTTTTCTCATCTCAATAAAATAATTGTTGATTGTAATCTAATTGTAATTTGTAGTTTCAGTGATTCTTTCAAATTGTCTTAAATAAAACACGCCAGACGGTTTAAAGTTCGTCTGACGTGTATATCGTAATCCGCCCAATCGTTAAAGAAGTCAGACGGTTTCATTAGAAATCAAATTCCGAAAAGTTCTTTAATGGCAGCAATTTTTTTATCAGCTTCTTCTTCTGCCAGAGGAATTTCATCGCGTGAAGAAATAGACGAACCTTGCACCTCGATATAGAATTTTATTTTCGGTTCGGTTCCCGAAGGACGAATCGAAACTTTTGTGCCGTCTTCGGTAAGATATTGCAATACATTCGATGTAGTTGGCATTTCGAGTGTGGTAACTTCTCCTTTTATAAAATCCACACTTTCCAGCTTTACAAAATCTTTCGATAAGACAACAGGAGATCCCGCTAATTCTTTGATTGGATTTGCCCTGAAGTTTTTCATCATGGCTTCAATTTCATCGGCGCCTTCTTTTCCTTTGCGCACCAATGAAATACCCACTTCCTTGGAGTATCCGTATTCTACATAAATATCCTGTAAAAGTTGATAAAGAGTTTTTCCGTTATCTTTTGCCCATGCAGCGATCTCAGCAAATAAGGTACACGCTGATACAGAATCTTTATCGCGAACGAAATCGTCAGCAAGGAAGCCGTAACTTTCTTCACCACCACCGATATATTTCTTCACACCTTCGAGTTTGCGAATAATATCGGCAATCCACTTGAATCCGGTGTAACAGTCGAACATCTCAATTCCGAGTTTATCGGCAATCTTTTTCACTAACTCGGTTGTAACAATAGTTTTTACGATGTATTCCTTACCTTTCAACAGACCCTTCTCTTTACGCTGCGCCATCAAATAGTAGATGAGAATTAACATTGTCTGATTGCCGTTTACTAGCACAAAATTACCTTCTTCGTCGCGAACGGCTGTACCTATTCTGTCGGCATCGGGGTCAGTTGCCATAACAATTTCTGCATCGGTTTCAATAGCCCTTTTTATGGCCAGATCCAATGCTGCCGTTTCTTCGGGGTTGGGTGAGATAACCGTTGGAAAATCACCACTGGTGACATCCTGTTCGGGAACATTGATGATATTGGTAAATCCGATAGCTCTCAATGCATCTGGAATGAGCTTGATGCCCGTTCCGTGGATTGGGGTATAGACAATTTTTAAGTCTTTTTGATTCTCAATGGCTTGCGGCGATAGAACGAAGCTTTTTACTTTTTCGATGAATGCTTTGTCCATATCTTTACCGATGATTTCAATCAACTCCTTGTTACCTTTGAACTTAATATCTTCGATAGCCGAAATCCGGTTTACTTCAGCAATAATATTTTTGTCGTGAGGCCCAAGCACTTGTGCGCCGTCTTCCCAATAGGCTTTATATCCGTTGTATTCTTTTGGGTTATGCGATGCGGTTAGCATAATTCCACTTTGGCAACCGAGTTTGCGAATAGCGTAAGAAACTTCCGGAGTCGGGCGCAAATCTTCGAAAAGAAACACTTTAATTCCGTTGGCACTGAAGATATCGGCAGATATTTCAGCAAATTTGCGGCTGTTGTTCCTGCAATCGTGCCCGATAACTACTTTTATCTGTTCCAGATCACTGAATTCCTGTAACAGATAGTTCGATAATCCTTGTGTAGCTGCACCAACGGTGTAGATATTCATCCGGTTGCTGCCGGCACCCATAATACCGCGAAGTCCGCCTGTACCGAATTCAAGATCTCTGTAAAATGCATCGATAAGCTGGCGCTTATCTTCGTTTTGAAGCATTTGCCTTACTTCTTGTTTTGTTTCCTCGTCATAGTTGCCGTCAAGCCACAATTGTGCCCTGTCGGTTACCTGAGCTAATAATGTTTCGTTATCCATAGAAATGTATATTTTTATTTACGATTTGCGAGAAAGTATTTGCATCCCATACCAAATCCACGCAGTTTAAATTATTAACTACGTTTATCTGACTTATAAAACTTTTTTAATACAACCGAATAATATTTAATCCAACTTTTATTCTACTTCCTGTACTTTATATTTATCTCCGGTCTGATTGATAACCTTACGGTAAAATTCTTCGGAATACCCTGCACGAATTGGCGATGCCGGTTCTCCGTGAGGATTACGCTGAAATTCTCCGTCTTTTTCTCGTTTTATCACGCCATCCACATACTTCACCATTAAATACTGGCCGAGTTTTTTCCATTCCTGCAAGCCGTTTTTAATTAAAGAATTAGTATGGTTAGTAAGAAAATGAACAGCTTCCGATTGAGATTGCTTGTACAAATTTAATGCTTTCTTTTCAATTTCGGGTTGCGTTTCCTTGAAATTGTTTTCCAATTTCTGTTGTACTTTTTGCATATCTATGCTCATATCGCTGTAACGGGTGTAAACCATATTCGAAACCCAGTTGTGCGTCCAGAAAGCCGATGTTTCAGAATATGTGAGCAAATCGCCGTTGCCAACTGCCATTTCTTCCGGCACATCGGAATGGCCGCAATAAACGGGATAATAAACCGTTTGAGCAGCATCGTCGATCCCAAACCACAAGATTCCTCCAATCGGATTGGGCAGCCAGGAACGCATTTGTGCGATAAAAGAAAAACCTGTTTGTTGCGTAGCAATCGGACGCTCGTTGCAGTATTCAACCGAGTCTACTTCAAAAGTGAGAGGTGACCAACGGTAAGGTGAATTAAATGGGCCTGCACCAACATCGAAACGCCAGTCGAGTTCAGTTCCCTCATAATGGTCACGCATCATGCTTTGGATATCGTGAGCGCTGAGCTTTTTGTCGGGTTTGATATACAACGGCATTGGGACGGTTGTTTTACCTTGTGCGTAAGTCACATATTTTCCCATATCTTTATTCACCCGATTAAAAAACGACCACACGCGTGCTTCGCAAAAACGTAAAGCCCCAAAGTCGAGTGGGGCATAAGCCTGAGCAAAGCTGAAATCGGCATCTTTACCGGAGTAATATCCTTTTTGTTTCGCAAACGAAATAACATCTGGAGAATATATGCAATTATTTGGATCATTTAAAGGGAATTGCTGAATACGCGCCTGATTGGCGTGTGCCGAAACGCAATCATCGGGAATTCGCACTGCCACCCAAACAGCACCTTTATTACCAACGCCCTTTCCGATCATCTCCATTACCCAAACTTCATTAGGATCAGCAATGGAAAAAGATTCTCCAGAACTGTAATATCCGTGAGCTGCTACCAGATCGGTCATAACTTTTATGGCTTCACGAGCTGATTTTGCACGTTGTAGCGTGATATAAATCAGACTTCCGTAATCCATAATTCCGGTAGAGTCACTTAGTTCGGGACGTCCGCCAAAAGTGGTTTCACCGATGGCCACCTGATGTTCGTTCATATTACCGATTACGTTGTAGGTTCTAAGCGCTTGAGGAATTTCGCCCAAATATTTTCCGCTGTCCCATTCGTAAACTTTCAACATTGTGCCGGGGCTGTATTGTGCGGCTTTCCAGTGATAAAGCTCGCCGTAGAGGTTGTAAGAGTCGGCAGAATAAGAAATAAGCGTTGAGCCGTCAGCTGATGCCTTTTTGCCTACGAGGAAATTTGTGCATGGGTACAGTATATAAACTGTTAAGAAAAAGACGGTGATGATGGAGAGAAATCTTTTCATATTTTATATTGAATTTTAAAGTTTACAAACCGTAAAGATACTTCAAAAACCGTGAAAAACCCAAACTGTTTTCGCTATATTTCGCTTAAATTTCAGAAATCGTTTGAATTAGTATAAAATTTCATTTAATTTTGTAGTAAAGAATTCAACGTTGGCTTAGTTTTATGGATTTTAGAAAAATAATGAAGAAAAGGGTATTGAGTTTGTCTATTTATCAGATAGCGATCTTGGTAGCTCTCATAGCTATGTTATTCTTTTTCAGTGATAGTAGTTTACTGAAGCGAATAAAATATGAAAATGAAATTCGTGATTTGAAAACCCAAATCGAATATTATCGTAACCAAACGGAAATAGATAAAGCTAAGCTAAACGAACTTCAGTCCAATCTGGAAAATCTTGAAAAATATGCCCGTGAAAACTATTTGATGAAGAAAGAAAACGAAGAAGTTTTTGTGATCGAATAACTTGACATTGGTTTTAGGAAAAGTCTCCAATAAATAAGTGATTTGACAGTTTTTTTATTAAATTTGTATAATGGGTGAATTAACAACATAAATATAGTTTGTTTAGTATAAAAAACAAAAAATGCGTAATTCAAAAGAAACCGTTTACCAGATTTCAGGCATTTTAATTCTAATTTCTGCCGTATTGTATCTTTTTGTCCCGGCAATTGCTCCATGGATTATGGCAGTTTCAGTCCTTACTTTTAGTGCAGTCACGGCTTTATCTCCGTACACGGGAAACAGTATTCGTGGAAAGAGATTGTTTAACTTTCAGGTTTTTTCGTGTGTGCTGATGATTGTTGCTACATATCTGATGTTTAGGAGTAATAACTTGTGGGCTTTATCGATGATAATTGGTGCGATTTTTTTGCTTTATGCAGCAATTATGATTCCCAGAGAGCTTGAAAAAGAAAAATCATCGGGAGGAAAAATTTAATTTTTTGGTAGGAAACATGAAAAGATTATTGATCTTAGACGATAACTTAACGATTTGTTTGATGTTAAAATCGTGGTTGGTGAAGCAAAATTATAATGTTGATATCGCTACGAGTGTTGAAGAGGCCAAACAAAAAGTAAAAAATGAAGCCTACGATTTGATCCTTTCCGATATTAGGATGCCAGAAGCTGATGGATTCTCTTTTTTATCGTGGGTTAAAAAATTTGACTCTGATATTTTGGTAATCATGATGACCGGTTACGCTGATATTGAAACGGCTGTAGAGTCTATGAAATCGGGAGCGGTAGATTATATTGCGAAGCCTATCGAAGCAGAAGTCTTATATAAAAAGATTGCAGATGCTTTGAAAAATCAGGAAAATCAAAAAAAATCAGAACAGTTTCGGGAACCTTTGGCTAAACCCATGGGAGATTTTTATTTGAAAATTTTTGACAAGTTGAACGAGGTTGTTCACAACGAATCTCATCTCCTTGTTATTGGTGAGCACGGAACAGGGAAAACATCCGTTGCACATTATATATTCAGCAGGATCGTAGTAGACTCCGGTCCATTCATAATCATCGATCTGGATGACACTCAGGTAATGAATCGGAACGGTGAACGTGGAACTTTTGAACAATTATTTTTACAGGCACTAGATAATGCGAAAGGTGGGCTCTTACTCATCAAAAATCTTCAGAGGATTGATATAGGTTTTCAAACTTTACTATTGAAAGTACTTACGACCCAGAAAAAAGGAGATGATTTTGTTCAAATAATCATAACAACCAGAGAGAAAAAGGAACAGTTGAGTTCCGTTCTCTTGCCAAAATTAGCCGAGGCACTTCTGAAATCTTATATAGAACTACCTACTTTGCAAGGGAAAAAAGACGTTATTTTATTTTATACTGAGCATTTCCTGGATACAGCAAACAGAGAGTTGGACAAAAAGATCAAAAAAATAGATAACGATGTACTCGAAGAGTTTTATAAGCATCCCTGGAATGGGAATATCCAGGAACTGAAAAATATAATTTTTAAAGCCTGTCTGTTGAGTGAAGAGAATACAATTTCTAAAAATATTCTTCCTGTACTTTTTAAGAATTTCACGGGAGAGATGCTCGAGTCAGTACAGCCGCAGAAACAAGCCATTGAAGGTTTGAAAAAAGAAAACTACGAAAAGGAAAAAATAGTAGAAGCACTTGAAATTGCCAAAGGAAACAAAACTGTAGCCGCATCAATACTAAATATTGACAGAAAAACACTATACAACAAAATAAAACTTTACAATGTAGAAGTCAATTAAGAATCTCAATGAATAGAATGGAGTCATCCGGATCACGTTCAGCTGTAAAATATGTGGTAATCATAGGCTATATATTGGTTGTAGCCATTATGATTATTGGATTGTTAGCTGTTTACCGAAATCTTGTCAAGTTTTCGGAGACCAGAATTCAAAATGAAGATTTAACAGAGCTTATAATTGTTGGTAATGTAATTAACCAATTATACGAAGTTGAAGGCACACAAAACCTATATACTCCCGAAAGTGCTACAGATTACTTTGCACGTTACAATTCAGTGAAGCCTGAGATCATTTCTAAGATCGACTCGTTAAAACAGCTCTCGAAAGACTCCTTACGTATTATCAAGCTCGACAGTATTGAAGTATTGCTGGATGAAAAAGAAAAAAATCTCCGTGCTATTGCTGTTTTACTGGATTCAATCAGCAAAGCTCCAAAAATAGTTCGCGAGTCAGTAAGTACGTTTGTTCCAAGAAGCCTGAATTCTCAAATTGAGAAGTACCTGCAAAGCAAGAGTTTTGTGAATGGATCAATTGAAGAGAGTGATACTACAGTTATACGAGCTGAACAAAGAGGGCTCTTCAGAAGACTTGGAGATGCTATCAGAGGAAGACAGGATTCGACAGTTATTATTCAGAATCGTCCGGTTGATGCTTCACACGATAATATCAGGTTGGCGATTGATACTGTTGTCAATATGGTTAGATACTCTGAGCGATTGAGCCTCGAAAATCAGCGCAAATTTCAGGCTGCGTTGCTTCATAGGCAGTCATCGATGAATAATACGAATCATTTACTTACTGCAAGAATTGATGATTTATTAAAAACTATTGAGCAGGAAGAAATTGACAAATCTATAAAACTTATTGAAGAAAAAGATGCTACACTCAACAGGTCTTCGAGAATTGGATTTGCTGTTTCCCTGTTAGCCATTTTAATAGCACTTATTTTTGGTTTGTTATTCCTAATGGACATTAACCGGAGCCAAAGATACAGAAAACGTTTGGAAGAATCTAATGCACAAATTAATAGGCTATTGCAATCGCGCGAAAAATTGATGTTGTCAGTTTCGCACGATATAAAAGCACCAATGAGCTCCGTTCTGGGTTATATAGAATTAATGGAATCAGGAGCCGATGAAAATACGCGAAAAATGTATTTAACCAATATGAAAAAGTCGAGTGACCATGTGTTACAACTGGTAACTAACTTGCTCGATTACCAGAAAATTGAATCCGGTACATGGTGGCGCAAGGAGATGAATTTCAATATGTATGAGTTAATTGAAAATACAGTAAACAGTTTCAAACCTCTCGCCGAAAAGAAACAACTTGAGTATCGGATAGTTAATAAAATACCAAAAAAGTTGCTTGCTTTTGGTGATCCGTTTATGATTCGTGAAATTTACTCCAACCTCATATCCAACGCTATAAAATATACGCCTAAGGGAAAAGTGGAGGTTCTTGTCGAGTCGGAACAAGTAAACAAAAATTCAATTTTGAAATTCACGGTAAAAGATACCGGGTTGGGAATCAGTAAAGAGCATCAGGAATATATTTTCCAGGAGTTCACACAGATAAAATCCGATAAAATAGAGCATCACGTTGAAGGAAGCGGGCTTGGTTTAGCAATAACAAAAGGTTTAATAGATCAACTGAATGGAAGGATTCACCTTCGATCCGAAATAGGAAGAGGTTCTGAGTTTTTTGTTGAGATCCCGCTCGAAACATCCCGACCTATGGAAGTGTTGAGCTTAGAAAAAGATTATCCCGATTTTGACATTGAAAACATCTCTGTTCTGGCAGTTGATGACGATCCTATTCAGTTGACGATGATTTCTGAAATGCTCAAATTGAAGAAAATAAATGTTATTACCGAACTCAATCCCGAGAATGTATTGAACATTCTGAAAAACAATGTTTTCGATTTGATATTTCTGGATATACAAATGCCGAGTATGAATGGGTTTACACTTGTAAAACGAATTCTGGATTCCGATTTGTTGCACGCGAAATCAGCACCAATTATTGCTTTGTCTGCAAAATCGGATTTATCATCATCGGATTTTAAGCAATCCGGTTTTACCGATTTTCTTAATAAGCCTTTTAGTTCAGGACAACTTTTTAGCTTGATAGACAAACATCTGAAAATTAAATTAGATGCTGTAAATGGCCCGAACGATGACATTAAAGGTATTTCTGCTTTGATAAGCGTTGTAAAAGATGATAAGGAAAGTTCACTGGAAATTCTGAAAGCATTTGTGCTGGATACCGAAAAGAACAACAATGAGCTAAAGGCTTGTTTTGAGAAAGACGATATGGAAAACGCATCGCATTTTGCGCATAAGATGTTACCACTTTTCAAAATGATGGACGATGAACAATTATCAGATATTTTGGTGAAATTAGACCACAAAAAGAAAGTTACAGAAGAAGAAAGGAACAGGGCGTGCAGTGAGATACGTCGTTATGTAGATGAAGCAAAAAGTTTAATATCGGAAATAGAAAAGGTCTAATCCAATGGATTTTAAAATTATCCAAAAGTACAAACGATATCTTTTGCTGGAAAAAGGGTTATCGTCAAATTCTATTGAAGCCTATTTGACTGATTTGCAAAAACTGACAGATTTTAATGAAAATCACAATCTTTCTGTCTCGGAAATAAAACTTTCACATTTAGAAGAATTTCTTGCAGAATTGCATGATCAGGGACTGAAGGCAAGATCAATGGCGCGAGTCATTTCCGGAGTTAAATCTTTTTTTCATTTCCTTGTTCTGGATGGTTATATTGAAAATAATCCAAGTCAGTTGTTAGAGGCCCCTAAGATAGGACTAAAACTTCCTACTGTACTTTCTGTTGAAGAAATCGATTCCATTTTGGATGTAATTGACGTTTCAACCGCCGAGGGCACCCGTAATTATGCCATTATTGAAACGCTTTACAGTTGTGGATTGCGTGTATCTGAACTCACCAACCTGAGATTCTCAGACTTATTTTTTGATGAGGGCTATATTAGGGTGCAAGGAAAAGGCAGTAAACAGCGGCTTGTTCCAATATCGGAAACGGCCATAATGAAAATAAAAAATTATCTCTTGCACCGTAGTCAGCAAATTGTAAAAAAAGGAAGCGAAAATGTAGTTTTCCTAAGTTCAAGGGGAGTAGCCATTTCTCGTGTTACAATTTTTCATTACATAAGACAATATGCTCAAGCAGCAGGAATTGATAAGGAAATAAGCCCACATGTTTTTCGTCACTCCTTTGCCACGCACTTATTAGAGCGTGGTGCCAATATTCGTGTTATACAGGAAATGTTGGGACACGAAAAAATCACAACCACAGAGATATACACACATATAGACCGAAGCTTTCTCCGACAGGAGATTATTGAACATCATCCGAGAAATAAGAACAGTTAGTAACAGATTTATGACAATGCTCTGTTCTTCAATACTCTTTCCACTTCTTTTAAAACGAGCGGCAATGCCGGGTACACCATTCCATGGTCGTAGCCGTCGAGTTCTAACAGTCGGGTTTCTTTGTGCCCTGCCACCTTCATCATCCTCGAGAGATAAGCGTTTTCTTCGTACCTGCCAAGCATTTCCAGCTCCCTGTCTCCGGTAATCAGTAACATAGGCGGCGCATCGGGACGAACGTGATATAATGGAGCAAATTCATCCACAACGGGTTGTGTGTTCTTTATTCCCCGTTGTTCACGGATATTGAAATGAGTTATGGTTTGTGCGCTAAGTGGAATAAGTCCTGCAATTTGGTTTGCATCGATACTGTGTGAAGCAAGATATTTCTTGTCCAGACCTGCCATACAAGCAAGATAGCCACCGGCCGAATGTCCTGATACGAAAATCTTAGATGGGTCACCCCCATATTTTTCGATATTCTTAAATGCCCATGCTATTGCTGCAGCTGCGTCTTCGATATAGGCAGGAGCTTGAACTTTTGGTGATAGCCGGTAATTAACACCGATGATGCAGATATTTTTGTTTTTCAACCCATCGGGAAGTTCTTTTGAACCACCTGTCAATCCACCACCGTGAAACCAAACGATGGTTGCAAAGTCTTTTTTGTTTACGGGATAGTAAATATCCAGCACACAACGCTCTTTAATGTAGGTATCGGAATTTTGCTTAACGTTGTCGTAATACGGAATATTGCTAATGGTTTTATACTGCGCTTCCTGAGAAAAAACATTTAACGAAACGCTGATTAACAGAAAGATAAAAAGAAACTTTCTCATTTTTAATTATACATTATGAATTATACATTGTTTAAAACACCCATTCTTCACTTGTACGTGATGTGGGAGTTCCCTGATTTGTCCTGCCTGCGCCGAAACTCAGCAACCGGCCTTTTAAATCGAACGACAGCCATCGGTCGGAAAGTTGCAGTTCTGATCGGTTGGTGTAGAAAACCTGCTTGGCTTTGAAATTCGCTAGTTCTGGAAGTAAATCGTACACATCTTCTACAATCATTTTAGTCTGAAGCTGATTCCACCTTTCGTTGAAACTATTGCTTGCCAGAGCGGTAGTCATTCGAATCATATCGTCCGCGTTATTTAAATAGGTGTTTTTAGCATCTTCGTTTTTGAAGATTTTTATCACATACGTGCGTTCGCCTTCATCGAGCAAATAACTGGATTGGAAAAGTTGTACGTAATTTCTGTACCGATGTCTGTTTAATGTTTCGCGGACAAAAGCCCTGAATTCGCTTTCAACATCCGCTTCGGTTGAATTTACATCCCACCGGATGGTTTGATATGCGACATCGTTTTTTATTTTTACAGCTGTTTTTCCACCAAAAGTCAGCGTTTCGCAACTATTCAACGAAACAAGTATTACACCTAAAAAAATAAGTTTCAAAAGATTTGTTTTCATCTGTCTGTTTTTAGTTTATGTTAAATACACTCTTTTTTAGAGTCGCAGATGCGATAATGGTTTAAACCAAATTTGTTTTTATAAAACAGCCAAAAAACCGGTAATCATCAGTACATTGATAAAATCGATAAAAAATGCCCCAACAACGGGAACAATAAAATACGCCACCCGCGAATAACCGAACTTGTCACAAATGGAATCCAGATTTGCCATTGCGTTGGCCGTGGAACCCATGGCGAAGCCAATCAGTCCCGATGTGGAAACCGCAGAATCATAATTGCGCCCCATTGCCGGAAATGCCACAAACCGGGGAAAAAGATACATCAACGCCACCTGGGCGAGCAACAAAACAATCAACGGCAACGCCAAACCACTTAACTCCCACAGCCGCATAGTCATAATAGCAATGGATATGAAAATATTCAGACAGATATCGCCAATCAGTTGGATTTCGGTGTTGAGCGTGAAATCTTCTCTCGCATCCATAATATTGCGAATAATTGCCGCCACGATCATTGGCCCGATATAAATGGGAAATTTTACTGTTCCGATAAAGATCCCCATAAAATTGTTCAGCAACTCTGTAAAAATAACACCAATTCCCATTGAAATAAGGATCAGAAACGATGCTTTTGTAATTCGTTCTCCATCCATCGGGATATCGTGGGTTTGCATCGCATCGATTTTCTGTTCTTCTATATCAGCTTTTCGGGTGCTCAGCAGATTCTTCCGTACAATCAGATTATTTCCTATAGGTGCGCCCATCAACGACCCCATCAGCAAGCCGAATGTGGCGGATGCAATGGCAACTGCATGCGCACCCGAAATGCCGATAGCTTCCACTTCGGGAGCAATGGCCGCAGAGGTTCCAAGTCCGCCCATCAGGGCTGTGGAACCGGTCATCATAGCCAGTTGTGGCGAGAGATTTAGTGGCTTGGCCAATCCAATGGCGACAATGTTTTGCAGAAAACTGAAAATCGTTGCCAGTCCGAGAAAAATGAGCAAAATGGTACCACCTTTCTTTAATAACTTGAGGCTTACATTAAAGCCGATAGAAGTAAAGAAGATAGTCATGAAAAAGGCTTGCAGCACATTATCGAACTGTAAAAAAACGATCTTTGTGGAATGGAGTATCAGCGCTGTTAATGCGAACAATAACCCACCAATAACCGGCGACGGAATGGCGTACTTACGAAAAAAATAAATACGTGCTTTCAGAAATTTTCCCAGCAATAACAGCAAAACTGCCAAGCCAACGGTTACATACATATTGATGGTTATGGTCATTGCCGGAAAATTAGGTTAGAAATTATCGGGTGGGGTACTGAGTGCCGTTATGGTAACATTCTGAAAATCTGTGTCGAAATTTGCTAATAGTATTTCAACAAATTTGATGTGGAAAAATGTATAAAGTTTTGAGGTTATATGCCTGCGGTCTTTTCGTTTGAGCAATCCAAATCGTAATTCGTTCTCATCCACCCAGATTTCTGGTTTCAGGAACGCTTCGTTTTTCCAAAGGATCGGAGAGGGAGTTATGCGACCATCTGTCATAACGATCCATTTCTCAACTCTTCGTGTTGAAATTCCTTCGTAAATTTTATCGAGTAGCAGATTCGGATTGTGGGTTTTTATAATGATTGCCATGTTTATAAATTGTTAATGTTGTTCCGGTAAACATCGATAGCAACCTTTGCCGATCCATGCAACAGCAGTAAATTATTTGCCTGTTCGTATGATAATCCAAGTTCGTCCACGATCATTCGCGTGCCTCTGTCCACCAGTTTTTGATTGGTAAGCTGCATGTTCACCATTTTGTTGTCTTTTACTCGCCCCAGTTTTATCATCGCTGTTGTGGTGATCATATTGAGCACAAGTTTTTGCGCTGTTCCCGATTTCATTCGGGTGCTTCCGGTTACATATTCGGGACCGACAATGGGTTCGATTCTTATTTCGGCCTCAGCTGCTACAGGCGAGTCAGGGTTACAGCTTATCGCTCCCGTGAGAATTCCTTTCTCACGCGCTCTGCGCAATGCTCCAATCACGTAAGGCGTGGTTCCCGATGCAGCGATACCTACCAGTGTGTCGTTTTTATTTATTTTATATTCCATCAATTCCTCCCAAGCTCCGTCGTAGTCGTCTTCAGCTGCTTCCACAGGGTTGCGCAAAGCCGAATCACCTCCTGCAATCAGTCCGATAACATAGGTGTTTGGCATACCGTACGTGGGTGGAATTTCGGATGCATCTAGCACGCCAAGTCTTCCGCTTGTTCCTGCACCGATGTAGAAGAGCCTTCCGCCACGTTTCATACGTTCGATAATTCCGTTAACTAGTTTTTCGATTTCTGGAATAGTTTTCTGCACGGCTTGTGCTACCTTTTGGTCTTCCTGATTAATTTCGGAAAGGATCTCAAGTATAGACTTTTTTTCCAAATCGTTGTACAGTGATGATTGTTCAGTTATTTTGATAAACATATTGTCATACGGATTTTCAAGTATAGGAATACAGACATATGTCAATTCTACAACGTGCTATGAAATTCAATTAATCCCGGCATCGGCGATTGTTCAATTTTTCCGATCTTTATCCTTTTTTCATTAGCTACTGCTTGTAAAATATCAGTAAAATACCAGGCAATAGAGCCTACAAAATTAACTTTATTTTTTTGATAACCGTATTGCATCACATTTCGTTCAAAAAAATCAGAAAAACTTTGCTCCACAATACAACGGATAGTTTTATCATCGATATGTTTTAGTAAAAATGGTGAAAAATTCGCTAAAAACCGGCTCGGAAAGGGTTGACTATATACTTTGTCGATAATTGTCGCTTGTGTCAAGCCGTATTCAGTAAGGAATTCATTTTTTAATTCTTCCGATAACTGATTTTTAAGTGCATCGCTCACCAGCTTTTTCCCTAGGGAAGCGCCACTTCCTTCATCACCTAAAATAAATCCAAGCGGAGATACCTGTTTTACGATCTCTTTTCCGTTCCATTCACAAGAATTGCTTCCGGTTCCCAAAATGCATGCTATACCCGGTGAGTGTCCGCAGAGAGAATGAGCTGCCGCAATAAGATCGCTGTACACTTCTATTGTTTCCACTGGAAACGATTGCGAAATGGCATTTCTTACTGATTGTATTTTTTCAGGGATGCAGCCGGTTCCGTAGAAATAAACTGCGGCAATTTCCCATTTTTTAAATTCCGGATACACGTGGAGTTTAATCTCTTCGGCAATCTCTTCCTGTGTTTGAAAGACGGGGCTTATACCCTTGTTTTCAAAGCGATGCAGAATTTCGCCATTTTTTGTCAAACACCAATCGGTTTTGGTGGCACCGCTGTCGGCAATTAGAATATTGCTCATTTTTAGATTTTTATGTAAATATTTTTCTTATACAGGATATACCCGAAAGCCCAGCAAATAGTCACGAATATCAGCGCATATAGCAAAGACCCGAAATGATTTCCTGCCCATGGCTGAAGTAATACGGAATAGATATATCCCTTTATCGAAATGGATTCTCCTGCGTACGGAATGTTGATGCTCCCAAACAAATTGGCAAGCACACCAGCAAAAACGTACACGATAAGCGGATTCACACCGAAAGCATGAAAGAACCGGCTCCACTTTTGTTTGCCGTTTATGTCGATAATCCAGATAAGCAGTCCCAGCAATTGTGCTGCAAATCCGGTAGTTGTTAAAACAAAGGTCGAACTCCAGATTTTTTTGTTGATGGGGCACCCGTATTGCAGCAACAATCCTGCAAAGGCAAGAATTGTTCCCCAAATCAGCAATTTCTCCACACGAATATGGTTGTCTTTATTTTCGACAATGAGTTTGCCAAACAAAAATCCGATGAGAACGTGTGCGATGGAGGGAAGTGTGCTCAGTAATCCTTCCGGGTCTAAAGCGATTCGGTTTCCGGCAGCGTCTGTGTCTTTATACATGTGATTGATTCCCAGTACAGCTTTATCAATAATGGAAATAATATTGCTTTCAGACTTTTCGAAACCGTTTCCAAAGGCGAGTATCAGGAAATATCCCACAAGTATTGCTACAATAACCCAAACCAGATGCTTGTGTTTTACGATCAAGGCAATAAGGGCGGCAAATCCGTAGGCAAGCGCCAATCGCTGGAGAACACCCAGTATACGCAACGTATCAAAATGCATTGCTGCTTGTTCCAAGTTTTCGCCATTTGCTAATCCCCGAATAAATTGTCCGAGCCACCCCAATGCCAATCCGATAACAAAAATAAGAACCGTCCTGCGGATTATTTTCCAGACTACTTTTTGTGAAGGGTCAAAATTGAATTTTCGCAGTGACATAAAAGTAGAAACACCCATTATGAACATAAAGAATGGGAAAGCCAGATCGGTGGGTGTTAGCCCGTGCCAGTCCGCATGACGTAGGGGAGCGTAAACAGAGCTCCAGGAGCCGGGGTTGTTCACCAGTATCATTCCGGCGATAGTAATACCTCGTAAAATGTCAAGCGAAAGAAGTCGCGAAGATTGCTGCGTAGATAACGTATTCATTTATTTTTTGATTAAGTGTTTATCTTGTTTGTTTACAGTTTGATATATATGTTTTTTTTGTAGAGAATGTATCCGAAAGCCCAACAGATGGTGACAAATACCAGTGCGTAGATCAACGATCCAAAATAATTACCCGCCCAGGGCTGTATCAGAACCGAATACATATATCCTTTTATCGAAATGGATTCGCCTGAATACGAAATATTGATATTCCCGAATAAATTGGCAAACACACCCGCAAAAACGTATACAATCAACGGATTTACGCCAAAAGCGTGGAAGAACCGGCTCCATTTCTGTTGGTGGTTTATATCGATTATCCAAATCAGCAGTGCAAGAAGCTGCACGGCAAATCCGGTTGTCACTAATACATAGGTGGGGCTCCATAATTTTTTATTGATAGAGCAACCGTATTGCAGTAACAATCCCGCGAAAGCCAGAACTGCTCCCCAAATCAATAGTTTCTCTACTTTTGAGTGGTTATCTTTGGTTTCGATAATTAGCTTCCCAAACAAAAAACCCATGAGAACCTGTGCAATAGCAGGAAGTGTACTCAACAGGCCTAAGATTTCGAAAGCGATTTTTTGTCCATCAGGAGTCGTATCCTGATAAATATGATTTCTTCCCAATATAGCCCGGTCAACTATGGATAGAACATTTTGCTCCGACATTTCAAAACCGTTTCCAAAAGCGAGTATCAGAAAATATCCGACCAAGGGTGCGACGATGATCCAAACCAGATATTTGTGTTTTACCGTTACAGCAATGAGCGCAGCAAATCCATAGGCTAATGCCAGACGTTGCAGTACTCCTAATATCCGCAGTGTATCGAAATGTGTGGCTGCCGTGCCGATGGTTTCTCCGCTCGCCAATCCCCGTGTGAATTGTCCAAACCATCCCAGCGCCATTCCGATAACAAAAATGAGAACCGTTCTTCTGATAATTTTCCAAATTGCATTTATCGATGGCTCAAAGTTGAATTTTCGCAGCGATATGAATGTGGAAATTCCCATAATCACCATAAAAAACGGGAAAACCAGATCGGTGGGCGTAAGCCCGTGCCAAACTGCGTGACGAAGCGGGGGATAGACATACGTCCAAGATCCCGGATCGTTGACCAGTATCATGCCGGCAATCGTAATTCCCCGCATGATATCGAGGGATAATAAACGATTGCTCTGTTGAGATACAGCAATAGTGTTCATATACTCGGATTATGTTTTCTTGATTTTTTAAAGATTTAGCGATAAAGATAATATTTCTTGGATAATCTTCTGAATGTATCTTCATCTTTTGTCCAATACGATTGAATATCGGCGAAACGATGATTTTTGGAAAATTCCTTGCGAATGCAATCACTTCCACTCACTTTGTCGAACATATCGAAACGATTTTCGGGAGCGTGTTCAAAAACTTTGTGTTCGGGATAGAGTTGTGCTACAACTTCCATTACGTGAAACTGGATATCGGATAAACGTGCTTTGGCAAAATCGGTTAGATGAATTTGTACGCCTTGATAGTTTTGGCCTTGACCAACCGAATAATAGGGTTTTAGATGAATCGGACGGAAGATAATTCCCGGAAGCCTTTTCGCATTTAAGGCCTTGGCAAATTCTTCAGCATTTATCCATTTCGCGGCAAACATTTCGAACGGAAGTGTGTAGCCAACGCCGATTGACATATAGTCTAACTCTCCCAAAATTCCCGAAACGGGATAGAAATACGCCGAATGAGCAAAAGGAATGTGCGGCGATGTAGGAACCCAAGGCAAACCCGTTGCTTCGAAATTCATTTTGCGGCGCCATTTTTTCATTTTTACAACGGATAGATTACAAGGTTTTTCCATCATTTCGGCGTTGATCATATTTGCCAATTCGCCGCAAGTCAATCCATACACATAAGGTATTTTTAATTGGCTCACGAAAGAGAAAAATCCGTCTTCCACCAAATTGCCTTCCACTTTTTGTCCGCCGATCGGGTTGGGGCGATCAAGAACAACAAATTCGATATTATTTTCTGCAGCCGCCTGCATGGCAAGATACATGGTGGAGATATAAGTATATGAACGACAGCCTATATCCTGAATATCGTAAACCAACACATCGACGCCTGCGAGCATTTCTTTTGTGGGTTTTCGGGTGGCTCCGTAGAGTGAAAAAACAGGTACTCCGGTGTTCGGGTCTTTAAAATCTTCGATTTTGTCGCCAGCGTGCACATCTCCGCGAACTCCGTGTTCCGGCCCGTAAAGTGCAACCAATTGAACGTTTGGTACTTCGTGTAGGATATCGATGGTAGATTTCAGATTATTATCCACACCTGTCGGATTCGTAATTAATCCTACTCGTTTTCCTTGTAAAACCTTGAAGTTTGTTTCTTTAAGGACTTCAATTCCGGTTTTTACGTTGATTTTTTGTGCGAAAGATGAGGATATCATCATCCAACCTAAAAGAATCAAATATGCAATATTTCTATTCATTATATCAATTCTCTGTTTGTTCTATTTCTAATTTTTCTTCTTTCTTTTTCGATTTCCCAAAATCTTTATCTACCTTCATAAATGGTATCAATAAAAGGGTTGGAATAGTAGCAATCATTATGAAAATAAAGAAATTCTGATAGCCCAATTGCTCCTGTATCCATCCGGCGGCCATTCCCGGAAGCATCATGCCAAGTGCCATAAATCCGGTACAGATGGAGTAATGTGCCGTTTTATGTTCGCCTTGTGAAAAATAAATCAGATACAACATATAGGCGGTAAACCCAAATCCGTAGCCGAATTGTTCGATAGCTACCGCCACGTTTACCCAAATAAAATTTTCGGGCATATACATCGACAAAAACACGTATGCCGCATTGGGTAAAGTAATAGCAAGTGCCATCGGCCAAAGCCAATATTTCAGCCCCTGACGCGATGCTACTATCCCGCCTATAATTCCGCCAAGCGTAAGCGCGATGACGCCAACCGTACCATAGACCAAGCCCACTTGTTGCGTGTTTAATCCCAATCCGCCTACATCGCGCCCGTCGAGCAGGAATGGCGATGCCATTTTTACCAGCATAGCCTCTGCCAGTCTGTAGATGATTATGAAAGCGATAGCCAATCCGATTCCTTTCTTGGTGAAAAATGAAGCAAATGTTCTGCCGAATTCTTTCGCTACCTCGCCAGGAGTAGTGGCTGATTTTCCGGTATCGGAGGCAGGGCGCGGGAGGGCAAACTTGTGATACACGAAAAACGCGACGAATAATCCTGCCAAAATAAAGAATGTGATGCTCCAGGCGAAAGGTACTTTTCCGGTGGATTTTTCCAATCCTCCTGCCAGAATCACTAACAACCCTTGTCCGGTAATCATCGCTAACCGATAAAAAGTGCTTCTGATTCCCACGAAAAATGATTGCTGCGAATCGTCTAATGCCAGCATATAAAAACCATCGGAAGCAATGTCGTTTGTTGCGGAACTGAATGCCATCAGCCAGAAAAACGCAAGCGAAGCTTGAAGATAGAACGGTGTGGGCAACGTGAATGCAACACCCGCCATTCCCGCTCCGATAAGTAGTTGCATGGTAATAATCCACCATCGTTTGGTTTTCAGAATATCCACAAACGGACTCCAGAAAGGCTTGATAACCCATGGCAAATAGAGCCACGAGGTGTAAAGCGCAATTTCGGTATTCGATAGTCCGAAACGTTTGTACATAATCACGGCAACGGTCATCACAACCACATAAGGAAGTCCTTCGGCAAAGTAGAGAGTGGGTATCCAAGACCAGGGATTTCTTTTCATAGAATTACTAATTTTTAATTACCAATTACAAATTGCTTTTGGTGGTTTTTTGAATGGCGGTTATTATTCGTAGAATTTCATCTGCATCATCAATCATACTCTGAGCTTGTTCTTGCGATATATAGTCTGTATCTCTTAAAAGACGAAGCCAATAACGGGTTTCACGTGTTTCTCTGTAAGAAACACCTAATTTAGCTAAAAAATCTTTTTTCGAAAGTCCACCAACGGATTTTTCTGCATTAGAACCAATAGATGTACCACTACGAAGAATCTGCTTTGATAGTTCAAATTCCTTTTTCTCTTTGCATAAAAATTGATGCAATCGGACAATTCTAATAGCAAAATCATAAGTTTTAGTTAAAATAACATTTTCTTTTTCAATGTACTGCATAATTAGTCTTTAGCAATTAGTAATTAGTAATTTTTCTTCATCTCCGAAGTTGGAAAATAATGATTTAGGATTGCTGTATAACTGTGTCCCTTTTCCGCCATCATTGCCGCACCAATCTGGCAGAGACCAACGCCGTGTCCCCAACCCGCGCCCGTAAGCGTGAAACGTTGCGGAATGCCTTCATCGTTTTCATCATCGGCATCCACTACGAAAGCGGAGCTGTAAAGATGCGACTTTGATAATGTTCGACGAATTTCTAACTCTTTACCGATAATCATTACACGCAGTGTACCGATGATTTTTAGTCGGATGATGCGCCCCGAAGTGCCGCGTTGCAAGGGTTCGAGGGCGATGATTTCGCCAAAATCGATTCCCGAACGGTTTTTGATAAGCGACGCGATTTCTTCTTGCGAATAAACTACTTTCCACCGGTAAAAATCGGCTGTTTCCTGGTCGTAATCGTTCAAAACCTGTTTCAACACTTTCGCATCCTGCGTATTGCAAAAAGCGGGAGGCGAGGTGCGAATCCAGCGGTCGGCTTCTTCTTCCATAGTCAAATCAGGCAATGAATTTGTGTTGTCGATATCCGCTTTTCCTTGTAGATAAGCGTGCGGAATGGCTTCCCACACGTTCTCGAACGTTTCCATTACGCCGCCGCAGCATTTCGAGAATCGGGCATCGCAGATAATATCGTTATAGGTAAGCACTTCGCCGCGTGTTTGGTCGATAACCTGCTTCACCAGCGGTGTTGACTGCTTGGTAATTCCCTGATAACGTTGGCAATGGTCGTCGGCGCAAACATCGAACCGGGTGTGGTCTTCGCGGTCGTACCAACGAACAATTTCGGTGGGTGTTACAAACGAAGTTTGATAATCTTTTTCAATCGATTTGTTTTTCTGAATCTGTGCCAGTAGCCAGCTTCGCGAAATTACGGCGTGCGCCTTGAGCAATTCTTCGGAACTGGTGGCACTCATTTCGGACGAGATTACGCTGGTGAGATAATCTTCCAACGAGACGATATTGATTGCCGAAACACCACCGTTTTCTACCATAAACTTCAATCCTCCCAAAAATCGTTGGTTTTCTCTCCGTTCCCAATGAAAATTTACGCCGATAATCACCTCTTTCAGTTCGAACGAATCGGTGTGCAGGTCATCTGCCTCAAAAGTAATCTCTTCATATTGGTTACCATTGAAAAGAATTTTTCCATCCGAAATTTCTACGGAATAATTGCCCGCGGGAAATTCTTCGCCCTGCAATTGATAGGCTGAAAGTAACTCGAAATGGATGTTGGATTGATTGAGAATAATTCCAACGTGGATTAACGGTTCTGATCCCGCATCTGACGGATTACCCGTCTGATGCATTGAAATTTTATGATTTGTGTCCATATCTTATTTGTTTATCCGTCAGACCGTAAATCGGTCGGACGGGGTGGAGGCTAATTTCGTTAGCTTATATTGATTTTATTTTAGTCTTAATTCTGTCGATAACTTCTTTTTTTGATATTTGCGTCAATTCTTTATCTTTTTGTAGTTTTTCTATTGCTGTTTCATAAGTTTGTGCAGCTTCATCTTTTCGATTTAGATGCAATAACGCATCGGCTTTAATTTCATAAAACTAATAAACACCTCAATGCGTCAGACGGATTTGAAACCGTCAGACGCGGAAGCCACGTGCTTACAATTCCCATAAATAGTAATTGATTGTATTTATTTCAACTCCAAAAAGTTCTGCCATGCGTTTTTGCGTGAGCCAAAATGTTCCGTCTTCGTACTGAACTTGTACGCTGGTATTCCCTGTTTCAGTGCTATATAAAATGATGTGAACGTTCATAAATGAGTATTTTATAAAAATTAAGTAGGACATCTTCCGTCCTATCCCGGACACTCTTCGTCCCAAGTGGGAAATTCTTCGTCCCAAGAGGGAAACTGTTTGTCCGAGTTAGGAAACGCTTTGTCCCAAGTGGGACACACTTCGTCCATGTTGGGAAATTCTTTGTCCCAAGTGGGACATTCTTCGTCTGAGTTGGGACGCGGAGTGTCCAAGATGAATGAAGCGTTGTCCCTGCTATTTTATTTCATTTCCTTGCGTGCTTGCAATTCCCACGTTCTAATTCTATCTTTGTACGTATTGTGCGCGTTCATTTTCACGATGTCGAGCGACGCGTCCGAGTTGTCTTCCCAACGGCGACACAAATACAGCACATCGTAAATTCTTCCTATTTGATAGCGGCGCGAAATATTCAACCCAAGGGCGTAATCTTCGCCGTAGCTGGTATTGGGAACTTTCACATCCCGCAAAACCGGCGTGTAAAACGCGCGCGGTGCACCCAATCCGTTGATGCGAAGAGCGTTGTTGCGGCCGTTATCGGGAGTCCACTCGCGGTGGTCGATAATTCCCGGAGGGATTTCTTCCATTGCGAAATTGGTCATTTGGTACGTGCCCACAACCATGGCACAATTCTGTTCGTAGAAGGCGTTCACGATTTTTTGCAACGTGTTTTCATCGCTATACACATCGTCGCTATCCAGCTGCACGGCAAATTTACCGCAATTTGCGTGATGCACGCCCATATTCCAGCATCCGCCGATTCCTAAATCGTCGCGATTGGGAATAACGTGAATCAATCGCTCGTCCTGAAATTCACGGATAGCCTCGGTTGTGCCGTCGGTTGAATGATTATCTACGATGATGAGGTTGAATTTGAAATCGGTTTTCTGCATCAACACCGATGCGATGGCATCTTGGATGGTTTTGATGCGGTTTCGCACGGGAATAATCACCGATGCTTCGTATTCGAACGACGAGCCTTTATCGAAATCAATTTTCTCGAAACTGGGTTTCAAGTAGGCTCCAACGTCTTTCAAATGCTGCGTGCAGGCTTGCTCCATTTCCACTTGCGCGGCACGGTTTTTCGGGTCCACGTAATCGAAAATCTTCTGTCCCGATGCGCGGGTGTCTTCTTCCATCTCGGTATAAAGATATTCGTTGATATGCACAAGCGGATGATGTTGCGAAACTTTCAGCCGCAAATCGTACAATCCCGCAAATTGGTACGACTCCGTTTTCATTCGCTTGGCGGCATCTTTCAAAGCTTTGGCGTTGTAAACAAGCAGTGAGCCGAAATTGAAATCGTCGCGCAAACTGCCTTCCTGATAATCGATAACGGGATGGTTTTTCTTTTCGCCGTTCGCCACAGCATAATAATCGGCGTAAACCATGCCGGCGTGGGCGTCTTCCGCAATGCGCAGCATACGTTCCAACGCGAAATAACCGAGTTTGAGCACGGTGGATTTTTGATAAATCAACGTGTAATCCGCCGATGATTTTTCAGCAATTTTCCGGATGGTATCGGTGCTTTGCAGCGTGTCAATCGCGATATTTTTGCATCCGGCAATGGTTTCCGTTACGTTTTCGGGCGTGAGCAGGTAAATCTTTTTTACCCGTTCCGATTGTTTTAACTCTTCCACGGTTTTTACTGCCTGCTCGGGCTGCGTGAAGAGGATGAAGGCGTTTATTTTTTTCATTGTTGTGAGTATATTTAAATTTACTTGAATCTGTCTTCGCCTGAAAGGCGTCATTTCCATAACCGTAAGCAAACAGCTTACGGGTTAAAGACGAAGGCGCACATCCCGCTTGAAAGGTGGTATTTTAGTCTTTCAAAAAATAATGTTCGTCTATTTTAATGCCATTTTCAATTAAAAGTTGCCGCAATTTTTCTTCAAAAGTGATTGCTGCATGATGTACTTTTTGCTTTTTTATGTAATTTGTAATTATGTCTTTTTCTTTTTCATTATATGTAAAAGCTGCAAAACTCTCTGCCCATCCGTTGAAATGAGGAAAATTAGAATTCTTTTTCAGCCATTTACTCGCATTGCTTTTCATATCACGCATAAAATCGGACACGGCAATACTCGGATGAATATCTGTTAAAATGTGGATGTGGTCAGGCATTCCGCCAATACGGTATAAATGTGATTTTTTATTTTTAATGAATCCCATAATATAAGCATACAGCTCTTTTTCGTGGGCTTCATTGATAACATTTTCGTTCTTTTTGGTACGAAAGATAATATGATATAGCAATTTTGTATAACTCATATTTCTTAGTTTTAGTATCGCCTTTCAGGCGAAAGTTTTGTATTTATTCTCTCCGTAAGTCAACGACTTACGGTTATGGAAATATGGCTTTTCAAGCCTATTATTCCATTGCCTCCAAAATCTGTTTTACCAGCTCATTTCGTTTCTCCTGTTCTTTTACTGATTCTATCGGAAAACCTAAGATACACGTGCTGTACGTTTTTCCTTTGTAAAACGTTCCCGCGCTCAGATTATTCTCCGAATACCGGAAAACGGTAAAAGAATTGTCGCCTACGGGTTCAATGGCATCGGGATGTTCCACCACGTAACTTTCGCTGTTCAGTTCGTTGTAATACTCGAAATTCCCTTGAATGGATTCGAAAGGCGAGGAAACAGCTTTGATTTTTCCCCCAACTGCTCCGTTGTTGTTGCGCCATTTATATTTTAAGGTGTTTTGTGCCCAATCTTTGTCTTCTTTTGTGGCGAATGGATTGTCCCAAAAATCGCTTCCTACAAAATCGCCGCTCACAATAATATTTCCGCCACCGTTGCAGTAATCGGTAATTGCCTGTTGCTGCGCTTGCGAGAATGTTTTGAACTTGGGCGGTTTGGCTCCGCGTGCAACGCTCCATTCGCGCTGTTTGCCCAAAATCCAATCCACCAGTTTATAATCCGATAATTGTACTGAACCATTTTCAATGGCGCTTGCCGATGTCGAAACAAACGAATATCCCGCTTGGGCGAAGGCTTGTCCGTGCACGAAAGGATAATCGAACGTATTTCCGGCAATGGTAGTGGTTTCGTAATTGGCGTTGCTGTCGCCAAAGCCCGAAGCATCATCGTCCATCCACGGAATTACGCGCCGAAATTCGTTTTGCTGCCCGATAAAATGATGGTCGGCAATGTACGGCACGCCGTTATCCACACTTCCGGCAAACCCGGCGATGCTGTCTTCGGATGTAGTAAAACTGTGTGGTGCAGAAACACGGGTAAATCCGTTCACAATTAAAGCCTCGCCTTTTTGATTCGATTTTCTGCAAACCGATAAAATTTCGGACGGAAAACTTTTTCCGCCATCGTTTACGGCTTCTACTTTGAAACTGTATATGCTGTCTTTCTGAATATTAAGTGTGTATGAATTTGTGTTCACGAGTATCCCGTTATCGAAACCGCCACCGTTGATGCGTGTATAGACGATGTAGCGGGTGGGATTTGCCGATGATTCTGTTGCATCGGGCGTAGAATTCCATTTTAATTTCACTTCCGTTTCACTCGAAAACAGTGCACTGAAATCCTTTACCGGCAACGGTTGCACCACATACGGGCGATTATATTGCGAAGCAAGGAATTTGAGCATTCCTTTATAGATGGAACGGCTGACCGTGAAACGGAAAGTAGGATCGAGACCATAACGCATATCGGCAAAGTTTTGGTGCGAAAGCAGTTCCAACAACATTGTCGGCACGTTGGGAATGCGTGCTTCGGCATAAGAACGATTCCACAGGTGGCGGCGTGTCCAATCGGGTTCGAAATCGCGACGAATATCGGTTGTTATTTCGTCCATAATCAGCTCCGTAAGGTCACGCGAAGCCCAACGGGAACGTCCGCTTTCGAATTTCTCGTCGTTGTGGTGCGTCATATAAATTCCGAGCGTTCCCACGATGGTGTCGCCCCAAAACGTGCCCGCATCGGTGTGAAAGGCAAACGCTAAATCCACGGGAATATGTAAGCCTTCGGCTTTGGGAAAGACCCCTGAACCGCCTGCAAGCCAGTTTACCCAAACGCCGCGGCTGGCGTAGTCGTCGGTATAATCGTTTTTTCCTTCGGTGCGGTTGTACACCGAATCGGGAACGCCCGCCCACTGCATCCAGTAACGTGCGCCCTCCGTATATCGGGGATAGCCGCTAATTTCGGGAGTGTAATTAATCTTTGACAGAACATTTTCTTTAGCAAGAGCCGTTTCCGAACTTTTGGTATTATCTTTTTCAAAACCTTCGGGGTGCGGCATTCGGGCAATGTTTCCCATTCCGCCGCCGATTTTCACAGCATCGGCGGTAACAATTCTGCCCGCGCGTTTGCTTTTATTGGAAAGTGTGATTTTATGGTTTAGCCCTTTATTGAAATCGAAGTACCCGAGAAAAATCCACGTGCCTCCACCCATTTTCTGGTTTACGGTAAAATCGGTTTGTCCGCCGGCGTGATGCACGCTGTAAAGCGCTTCTTCCGTGCTGTTTTTCACGGTTTGGTAAGAAACATATACGCCATATTTTCCTTTTTCGGGAATATCGGGTGTCCACGTGGCGTGACTTTCCGCACCACGCGATACGGTTTTTATCTGTCGTGCCGTCCCCATCCGGAACGGATTTTCGCTGTCGAGATAGACCCTCTTCGGATTGGCAAATCCGGCTGAATCGGTTTGTTGCCAACGTTCTTTGCCGTTGGTTTCGGCATAACCTGAGTCGGCATCGTTATCAAGAATAATTTCGTGAACGTTATAATCCCTTTCACGAGGCATCAGCACGTTCGCACCTGCGTTTTCCAGCATCGGCGTTAAAAACGGCAGCACGTAACTTTGCGTGTATAAGTCTTCTACCGTTTGAAAAGTGCGTGCGCGCTGCCATTCCCACCGGCCGAGTTTTTGTTCGTAATACCATCCGTGGCTTTGCCAAAGGGCGATGTGATTATTCGCAAGTCCTTTATCAAACGATTGTTGGGGTGCAGAAATATTTTTAACAAGCGGTGTTTTCACGTTGTGCACAATCATCCGGTTTTTATCCTTCGCCGATTGGCGATAAAAGTTGGGAACAAGCGTACTTATTTCTTGTCCGTCGGAAAACATACTGATACGATACTTCTTTTGTGCCGAAGGCAAGTAATATCGCACGCTATCGTAAATTTGACGAACGGTATGTTCGCGCATCGGGAGGTAGGAGAGCGAGAGGTTGGTGTAAATTTCTATGGACTTTTTGCGGTTGTTTAGGGCAATGCTGTCCACCGTAACCCTACCCGGACGAAGCAGAATTTCTTTATAGATATTGGTCAATGAGAAGTTTAAGTTATTCTTTAGATCATCATTGTTAATATCCTGTGAAAAAGAGGGGTAGTAAATTGATATAGCTAAAAGTATGAATAAAATCTTTTGTTTCATAAGTAGATTTTATTTCTTATTTTGCATCCTTTTGTAAGTTTCGAATGTATAGTTATAGGTGTGCTTTTCATCCGCTTTATGTTCCTCTTTCTCTACTAATTTCCATTCATGGAAATTAATTTCCGGAAAGAATGTGTCAGCATCTTCAAATATGTGGTGAATGTGTGTGAGGTATAACTTATCGGTCAATTCCAACGATGAACGATACAATTGCCCACCGCCGATAATAAAAATTTCTTTGTCGGAAGGAGCTTTTTCAAACGCTTCATTGAGGGAGCGAACTACAATACAATTCGGATAATTTTCGGCTTTATCGGATGTAATTACCATATTGGTTCGATTGGGCAGCGCACCTTTCGGCAACGATTCATACGTTCGCCGCCCCATTACCACCGTATGCCCCGAAGTGATGTTTTTAAAATGTTTTAAGTCGTTGGGTAAGTGGCAGAGTAAATCGCCGTTGCGGCCAATGGCGTTTTTCTCGTCTACGGCGACAATAATAGCCCCCCTTAATCCCTCCGAAGGGGGGAGAGGGTTAGCCGGATTATTATCTATGTGATACATATGGGACATTTTTTTCAGTTTATAAAAGAGTTACTGCATTTCCGAGCCTCCCCTTTGGGGAGGTTGGTGGGGCCTATACGCTTACTGTTCCTTTAATATGTGGATGCGGGTCGTAATCCGTCAACTCGAAGTCTTCGAACTTAAAGGAAAAAATATCTTTCACATCCGGATTTATTTTCATTTGGGGTAAAGTACGTGGCTCGCGCGAAAGCTGCAGGTTCACCTGCTCAAGGTGGTTCAAATAAATATGCGCGTCGCCAAATGTGTGGATAAAATCGCCTTCTTCTAAACCTGTAACTTGTGCCATCATCTTCAAAAGTAATGCATACGAAGCGATATTGAACGGTACGCCAAGAAAAATATCGGCACTGCGTTGGTAGAGTTGCAGGCTCAGTTTGCCGTCGGCCACATAGAACTGAAAAAACGCGTGGCAGGGCGGCAGATTCATATTCGGAATATCTGCTACGTTCCACGAACTTACAATGATTCGGCGAGAATCAGGATTGTTTTTGAGCGTATTTACCACTTGCGAAATCTGATCGATATGTCCACCGTAGTAATCAGGCCACGAGCGCCACTGATAACCGTAAATATGCCCTAAATCACCGTCTTCTCCTGCCCACTCGTCCCAAATGCGCACACCGTTATCATTGAGGTACTTTATGTTGGTATCGCCATTCAGGAACCACAACAGTTCGTGGATAATCGATTTTAAATGTAGTTTTTTGGTTGTCAGTACCGGAAAACCATCGCTCATCTTGAACCGGCTCTGATGTCCGAATATACTGATAGTTCCTGTTCCGGTGCGGTCTTCTTTTCGTACACCTTCATCCAGTACGCGTTGAAGTAAATCTAAATATTGTTTCATTTTCAAAAAGAGTTTCACACAAAAATACGGGTTTATTTTGTTATCTCAAACAGTATTATCCGAAAGATTGCCGAACGAAATTTTCAAGAACTAATAAGCATTATAAAAATTAATTGTTGATTTTTTCCACGTGCATATTTTTTTATCAAACTAAATAGGTTTTGTAACGTTAAATAGGTATCTTTAGAAAATTTTTAATCAAATTAACGACATGAATTTATCTGAATTATTAAATGGCCCAATCGGGCAAACGGTTATAAACAATGTAGCCAATCAGTTGGGAATGGACGAAAGACAAGCTGCAAGCGCAATAAGCGTTGCTCTTCCGGCTATTTTGGGTGGAATGCAAAGAAACGTTCAGTCTCAGCAAGGTGCGCAAAGCTTAAACAATGCGTTGGACGATGCCAGGCACGATGGAAGTTTACTGGAAAATCTCGGTGGCCTTTTGGGTGGAAATTCTCAGGCAATCAGCCAGGATGGAGGTAAAATTTTAGGTCATATTTTTGGTGCCAACAAACCGGCCGTGGAACAAGGAATTTCTCAAAAAACAGGAATCAGTCTGCAAAAAATTGGTCCGCTTTTGGCTATTCTGGCACCGATTGTAATGGCTTATCTCGGAAAAGAAAAGCGTCAGACCAATACCAACGCCGGAGGGCTTGGTGATCTGTTAGGCGGTTTGTTAGGTGGCGGACAACCTCAAAGACGAAGTGGTGGCGGCTTGATGGATATGGTAGGCGGTTTGCTGGATAAAAACCGTGACGGTAACGTTCTCGATGATATTTTGGGAATGATTAAATAAGAAAAACATAAGAATATATTTTCTGAAGAAAGTCCTGAATAAGGACTTTTTTTATTATTTTTTGAAAAAAGTAAACAATTGCTTTCAGAAATGCGTTTTAACAGTTAAACGAATGTAATTTTTTTCAGTCTATAACTCAAGAAAAAACTCTTAATACTTACACTTATGAAAAGAAATGTCTTTACTTCTCTGTTTGCCGCTATTCTTTTATTGGGAGTAACTTTTGGCGTTACTTCCTGTTCAAATAACGATGATATTGCTGAAACACAGTGGAAAGTTATTCCTATATCGATAAAAAAAGCTGACTGGAAATGGAATGCTACAGAGGGACAGTACGAAGCCATTGTGAATCTGCCCGAACTTACTCAATTTGTTTTTAATGAAGGAGCAGCAATGGCATACGTAAAATTTAATGCAAATACCAAAGCTCCGCTCCCGTATTCTAAATCATATTCTTATGAATATACTGGTGAAGATGGTAAAACGTATACAGGATATTATACAGAACATATTCAATGCGATTTTCAGCTTGGAAGTCCTTCTACTGTAGCTTTTTATATAGAAGCATCGGATTTGCAAAGAGTTGATGCATACTTGGAAGACAGAAATTTTGAAGTAGTATTAATCTGGTAAAAAACTAATAAAAATGAAAAGAAAAATTTTGTTTGCTTTTTCGTTGTTTCTTGCCCTTCTTATAGGATATTCCTGTACGAGCTCTCCTTCACAAGACTATCTGGATGAGTTCGAAGTAAGGAGAATGATAGATGAAGCCATTAAGCAGAATAACGAAAAACTTGAGTTTACTCAGTGGAAAATAATAAATATCGCTGCTAAGAAAGCAGACTGGGTATGGGATGAAACAGTAGGAAGATACGAAGCCATATATGATCTTCCTGAGCTAACAGAGTTCATTTATGAAGAAGGTGCTGCTATCGGGTATGTTTTTCTTGGAACTCAGGGAGTGGATGAAGTGCAAAAACTTCTTCCGTTTGTTCATACTTACTCTGAAACAGATGATCAAGGAAATACTATAGCCTATACAGAAACGATCAGTTGTGATTTTCAGTATGGTAGTCCAAGTACCGTAGCATTTTTTATACAAGCTTCTGATCTGTTCAGAGCCGATCAATATCTTGCAGATTACAATTTCCGCGTTGTTTTGATTTGGTAATTATATAAACAGCGGCAGTGTATCTGCCACGATAAACGAACTTCCGCCGATGAAAATGAAATCGTTTTCATCGGCGTTTTCTTTGGCTGCTTTTATGGCTTCGGGAACGTTCCCGAAAGTGTCTCCATGCAGCCCGAAAGCTGCCGCTTGCTCCGCAAGCACGTTTTCGCCTAGGGATCTTTCTACGGATGCTTTAGTAAAATAATAAATGGCATATTGAGGCAACATGGACAAAACCGAGGTGATATCTTTATCGTTTACCATACCGAAAACAATATGTAATCGATGGTGTTTTTCCTGTTTCAGTTGCTCCACTATATAACGGATTCCGTGAGCGTTATGCCCCGTGTCACAAACTATTTTAGGATTCTCTTGCAGTACCTGCCAACGTCCCATTAATCCGGTTAATTCCACCACATGGGCAAAACCGTGGTAAACGGCTTCCTTCGGAATTTGATATCCGATTCTTTTCAATTCAGCTACTGCCGATAGTACCGTTTTTGCATTCTTTTCTTGTGCGAAGCTGCCTAAATTGTTTATTAAATCAGGATATTCGTGAGTATGAATAAGCCAACCATTGTTATTTTTTTGTGCGATAAAATCTTTCAAAAATGTTTCTGTGAAAACGATTGGTGCATTTTCAGAATTAGCTTTGTTTGTGAAAACTTGTTTTACTTCTTCATTGTCGATTTCACCAATAACAACAGGCGTATTTGGTTTGATAATACCTGCTTTTTCTTCTGCAATTTTGGGTAAAGTGTCTCCCAAATATTGAATATGATCGAATCCGATATTGGTAATAATGCACAAATCGGGCGAAATAATATTGGTGCTGTCCAATCTTCCGCCTAAACCTACTTCGATAACCGCCACGTCTACTTTTTGCTCAGCGAAATAAAGAAACGCCATCTCCATTGTTAGCTCGAAGAACGAGGGCATAATCGGTTCGAACTGTTCACGGTATTTCTCCACAAAATCAATCACATATTCTTTCGAAACCATTTCACCGTTCACCCGAATTCGTTCTCGAAAATCTACTAAATGCGGTGAAGTGTACAATCCGACTCTATATCCCGATTGTTGCAAAATGGCTGCAAGCAGGTGCGAGGTTGATCCTTTGCCGTTGGTTCCGCCTACGTGAATGGTTTTGTAATTGCGGTGCGGATGATTGAAAATAGCATCCAGCCGATGGCTGTTTTCCAATCCGGGTTTATAAGCAAGATGTCCGATGCGTTGGTATTCGGGCATTTGGGAGTAAAGATAATCGAGGGTTTGTTGATAAACCCCTAAATCCCCTAAAGGGGACTTTTCGTTTTGTAGATTGTTTTTGGGCTGCATCTTTTTTGTTCTTGTTTAGTAAAACAACAAGTGCCCGAAAAAGTTTCAGGCACTCGTATATGTTTATTAAAGTCCCCTTAAGGGATTTAGGGGTCTCAATTCTTCAACGGCAATACCGAGTATTGTCTTGAATAGCGTAATTGCTGATTTACATAGTTCTCGTCGTACGAAATAGTTACGTCCGTTACTTTGCCGTCTTCTCCGGTTACGAGTTTATAAACCGGATTCACGAAACCTTTATAGGGTGCCAGATCCAGTTTAGCGTAACGATCGAGCACTTCTTTGTGTAGCGCCGGATTTACTTTCACACCGTAGGTTTCCACCAGTTTTTTTCCGGCATCAAAGTCGCCTTCCGATTTGATTCGCTGTACTTCCGAAAGCAATTTGCCGAACAAATCACGTAATTTGGCGTAATCGTTAACCACGATAAACGTTTTTCCGTCTTGTTGTTTCATTTCAACCACATTTTCGGCTTTGCCGTTTTCGATAACCCAGTTAGAAATGAGCGCGCGGTTGCGCATATGTGCCTGTTCGATGTCTTTCCCAAGTTGGACGCGCGTCAACTGAGTCATCGCTCCGTTCATAATGTATTTGTAATACTGTGCTTTGTATGCATCTGCATCGGGAAGAAGCCCTAATTCCACCATTTTTGCATCGCCTAAATAATACAATGCGAATAAGTCGGCGCGAGTTTCTTCGAGTGGCGAACCGTAGGCTTTTAATGCGTCGCTGTCAACACCCGGAAGCAATTTACCGGAGCCGTGTCCCAGACATTCGTGTAAGTCGGTATGCAGATTGTCAGTGAGTGAACCGTATTTTTTCGATTGTTCGCGTTCGGCATCGCTCCACATGAATTCTTCGTTGAAGCCGCTACCTTGCGCTGCAGCATCATAAGCAGAAGTAATATTGTCGATGGTTACTGATTTTGAACCGTGGTCGCGGCGGATCCAGTTGGCATTGGGAAGATTAATACCGATCGGCGTGGCCGGATAGCAATCACCACCCAAAATGGCTGCCGTAATAACTTTGGCAGATACGCCTTTAACTTCTTCTTTTTTGAATTTATCGTCGATGGGAGAGTTAGTTTCAAACCATTGTGCATTGTCGCTGATAAGTTGCGTGCGTTTGGAAGCTTCTTCGCTTTTGAAGTTCACTACCGATTCCCAGGTTGCTTTCATTCCCAGCGGATCGGTGTAGGTTTCGATAAAACCGTTAATGAAATCCACACGTGATATAGTATCGGTCACCCATTTTACCGAGTAATCGTCAAACGTTTTTAAGTCACCTGATTTGTAATAGGATATCAACGAATTGATTACTTCTTTTTGCTGTTCGTTTTCGCCAACTCCTGCGGCTTTTTCCAACCAACCAATGATGCGTTCGATAGCTTTGTCGTACATTCCGCCCAATTTCCAGACTTGTTCGGAAACAACACCGTCTTTTTTCACCACTTTGCTGTTTAATCCGTAAGAAATCGGTGTGTTATTATTTGGATCTTTCATTGCGCTGTAAAAATCTTCCACTTCTTTTTGCGTAACTCCTTCATAGAAATTTACAGCCGATGTAGCCACGATGTCAGCTCCTGCAGCCTGATTCATTCTTTTAGGCATCACCTTGGCATCGAACATTACCGGAAGAATTTCCTTCAATGTCAGATCGGCAGCCATTCCGTCGCGGAAAGGCATGCGGCCCGGGTCAACACCCTTTACAATCGACACGAAATAATCCTGCGAAAATTTTGGCATAATTTTATCTTCGGAATAGTGGTGATGAATACCGTTTGCCATCCAAATCTGTTTAAGATAGGTTTCGAAATTTTTCCAGTCTTCTGATGATTTATCACCCATATAATTTTCGTAAACACCTTCGCAAACACGGCGAATGGTTAAATTATAGCGGTTGTGCTGGTCAAATAGAATGTCGCGCCCTTCCAGTGCTGCTTGCGACAGATAATAAATCAATTCCTTTTGCGCTAACGGCAAAGTCTTAAATCCGGGTACATAATAACGAAGTATTTCTACATCGGCAAACCGGTCAACTTTATATTGGAAAGTGGAATCCGGCATATCCGGCTCAGTGGATACCTGTGCGGTTTCTGATTTGTTGCCTGTGCAGGCAGCCAACAGAAATAGGGTTGATAGCATAAAAAAAACTTTTTTCATTTTTATTATAGATTTGTTTTAGTGTTTGGTTGCAAAGATAATATTTTTTTAAGTTGTAATATCGTTACCTGCTAATATTTGAAGCCTTATAAATAAAGAGTAAGAATAAAATAACAAGCAGTTATATTATTGATAATGTTTTGCTTATGTTCCCATTGTAATGTTGTTCATTTGTATATCTTAAAATTTTACTTTACAAATTATATGTAAAAATTATGTTTTTTGATAGAAAATTGTAACTTTGAACTTGCAAAATGACAATACTATTCTGTCTTTCAGCATCTGACATCTGACTTATATGATAACACCGCAACTCACAAACCCCAAAACCATTGCCGTAATCGGTGCTTCTGAAAACATTGAAAAACCGGGCGGCAAAGCTCTTTATAACCTAATAAACGGAACGTTTGAAGGAAGCATTTATGCCGTAAATCCAAAGCACGATAACATACAAGGCGTGAAAACCTTTAAAAACGTATTGGATTTGCCGCAAACTGATTTGGCTATTCTGGCCATCCCTGCTAATTTATGTGTTCCCACAATAAAAATTCTTCTTGAAAAGAAAGATACCAAAGCTATCATTGTTCTTTCTGCAGGATTTTCCGAAATGGGGCCGATTGGGAAAAAACTGGAAAAAGAAATGGGGCATCTGGCCGATAAACATAAGGCAACCCTTATTGGCCCAAATTGTATTGGGGTTATGAATCCGTATCATCAGTCGGTTTTTGTCTCTCCCGTGCCTAAAATGGAGTGGGGAGGTACTGCTCTTGTTTCCAGTTCCGGTGCTACTTGTGTGTTTATTATGGAATCAGCACTGAGCAAAGGGCTTGTTTTTTCTTCCGTATTTTCGGTAGGAAATGCTGTTCAAACTTGCGTTGAAGACGTGCTGGAGCATCTGAATGAAACTTACGAACAGGGTAAATCGCCTAAAACGATTTTAATGTATATAGAGAGTATCAAGAAGCCGCAAGTTTTGTTAAAAAGCGCACAGGAACTTATTGGTAAAGGATGCCGTCTGGCAGCGGTAAAGTCGGGAACATCTGATGCCGGAGGCCGTGCCGCGGCTTCTCACACGGGCGCTATGCTGAATTCGGATATGGCGGTTGATGCACTATTTCGAAAAGCCGGTATTATCCGGTGCAACAGTCGTGGTGAGTTGACGGCCATAGGCGCTGTACTTCAACATAAGAAACTGAATGGTAAACGCATAGCAATTATAACACATGCCGGAGGACCGGGTGTAATGCTTACCGATGTTCTTTCCATTGGCGGAATGAAAGTGCCCAGATTACCCGATGATTTGATGAGTGATTTGCGTGAAGAACTGTTCGAAGGTGCTTCTACTTCTAATCCAATCGATATCCTTGCCACAGGAACGGCTGAACAGCTGGAAAAATGCATCACATTTTGTGATAAACTGGAAAACATTGATGGAACTGTGGTAATTTTTGGTAGTCCCGGACTGTTTTCTAATGTTGAAGCATATAGGGTTATTCGTGAACAGCAGAAAAATTGCCGGAAACCTATTTATACTATTTTACCTTCTATCCTAAATGCCAAAGAAGAGATGGATCAGTTTGTTGATGAGGGTGGAGTTTTCTTCGAGGATGAATTTGTATTGGGAAATGCCTTGTTGAGTGAAAGCAGATACATTCCTCCGGTAGTGGAAAAGGAGGTGAAAAAAATGAAAAATGAAGCAGAAATTAAAGCTTTATTAAAAGATAAAAAAGGGCTGATTCCTACGCAAATAGGTTTTAATTTGTTGGACTTGATTGGTATAAAACGTCCGAATAATAAAATAATTTCTACTAAGGAAGAAGCGATAAACGCTGCACAAGAGTTAGGATTTCCATTGGTGATGAAAGTGGTTGGTCCGGCACATAAATCGGATGTGGGTGGTGTTGTGTTGGATATTTTGACTGTGGATGCGGTTAAAGATAATTTTAACCGACTCATAGCAATTAAAAACGCTACAGGAGTTGAACTTTGTCAAATGGAGCGTGGATTGGAAGTACTTATCGGTGTGAAGAAAGAGCCCGGTTTTGGTCATATTATCACGTGCGGTTTGGGCGGTATTTTCGTAGAAATTCTCAAAGATATCCAGTATGCTTTAGCACCTGTTACCAGAACGGAAGCATTGCGGATGATACGTTCGTTGAAGTCGTACAAGGTTATTCAGGGTGCCCGTGGAAAAGAAGGCATCAACGAAGATGTTTTTGCCGATGTAATTTGTAAAGTTTCCGACTTGTTATCAATCGCTCCTGAAATCGAAGAAATGGATTTAAATCCGCTTATGGGGCGAGGTAATCATCTTTCGGCCGTGGATGTGGTGATTAAGATTTGAAAATAACGATTCTCCTTCTTATTAAACTTTTACAAACCATCTGATTTTTCAGGTGGTTTTTTTATCTGAGAAAATGGATTTTATATTTTTATCATAAATCATTATAATACATACAGTTAATTTAATCATATAAATATAATCAGTCTAAATTTTGTTAAACAATTAAATAATTTAGGTAACAATATATGTATAATTAAACAAAATATGTTTACTTTGCGTTATAATGTTACTTTGATATGACGAAAAAAGAACAAATAATACAAACCGCGGAAGATTTGTTTTTTCATTTTGGTTTCAGAAGGCTGACTATACAGGAAATATGTGAAAAGGCTCAAGTAAGCAGAAAAACTTTCTATACCTATTTCAAAGGTAAAGACGATTTGGTTAGGGAAATAGTAGAAGCATTTATGGAAAAGGCTTTTGATGCTTTTGAAATGCTTTTGAATGACAATACACTGAATTTTGCCGAAAAGCTTGAGAAATCGATCTTGATGAAGCATGAAATGGGAAAAAAGTGGTCGTTTGCTTTTTTTTCAGACCTATTGTCGGATGAGAAAATATCGGCTTATTATCACTCACTCATTGGGCGTTCTGCTGCTATGTTGCACGATATGCTGGAATCGGCGCAAAAAAACAAAGAAATAGATCCGAATTTGAATATAAATTACATCATCTGGATGTTGGAAAAACAAAGTGAACACCTGAACGATAAAGAACTTCTTCGTTTTTTTACTGACATTGAAGATATGATTCAGCAGATGACTCAAGTTTTTGTTTACGGCATTTCAGCACCACCTAAAAAATGAAAACAATAGTGTTTTCCATATTATTTACTCTCTCCGTTTCTTTGTATGCACAAGAAATGACAGATAGTGTTCGTGTTGATTCCGCCACAGATTTACAGAAAATAAATCTTTCTTTTAACGGTCAAATTACCGCCTGGGAGATAACACAATTCACCAATCCGTTGAACTGGCAGTTAGGTGGACGATTTTTGCCTACCTTTCTTGGCAGTTATAGTTTGAGAGAAAATTCAATGTTCGACTTTGAAGCATCGGCACACATCAACGGAAGTTTAAATTTTTCAGATTTGAAAAACGTTGATAACCTGGGAGAAATTAAACTCTATCGGGTATGGCTGCGCTATTCAGGGAATAATTGGGAACTGCGCGGTGGTTTGCAAAAAATTAATTTCGGCGTAGCCCGGATGTTTCGTCCGCTGATGTGGTTCGACGGTATGGATGTGCGCGACCCGCTGCAGCTAACCGATGGCGTTCACGGACTCTTGGGTAAGTATTTTTTCGAAAATAATGCTTCCATTTGGCTTTGGTCATTAATGGGTAACAACAAACCGAAAGGTTGGGAATTGATAGGAAGCTCCCGATGGCGTCCCGAAATTGGCGGTCGAGTTGAATTTCCCGCTTTTACCGGCGAAATGGGACTAAGCACTCACCATCGAAAAGTGGATGTTCACAACTTTACAATACTTGTTCCGGAAAATACATTATTGAATGAAAGCCGTCTCGGATTGGAAGGACAGTGGGATGTTGGTGTTGGACTATGGTTTGAAACAAGTTTTACTAAACTGCAGAAAAACTCGCATAACATTGCTCTTCATCAGGATGCAGTGAACCTGGGAATGGATTATACCTTTCCTGTCGGGAATGGAGTGGGGATGACGTTGGAATATTTCCGTTACCATATTGGAAATGAGTTTATAAGAAACGGATTGAATCTGAATCTGTTGGGTGGAATGTTCACGTATCCGGTATCTATTTTGGATAATCTTACAGCAATGTGTTTCTACGTGACAAACCATGATATGAACTTATGGTTCAATTACATTAACTGGACAAGGACATACGATAAATGGAGTTTTTATGTGATGGGCTTTTGGAATCCCGAGATCAGCTTGCCCTTAGGCGGACAAATCGGAAGTAAAAATCTGTTTATGGGCAAAGGAATTCAGTTAATGGCAAATTTTAATTTTTAAAAAACAGAACTTTAACTTTGTCAGAATTTCAAACTTTGACAGAGCGAGTAAAGTAAAAAGACTAATAAATATGGATATGAAGAATGACTCAATAGTTAAAGTCAATGGCTTGGTGAAGAAATTTCCTATCGGCTCAGCGGGTTATTTTACCGCGCTGAAAGGAATCGATTTAACCATATCGGAAGGAGAATTTACCGGATTAGTTGGTCCGAGCGGTTCGGGAAAAACCACGTTCCTGAATATTGTCGGTACGCTCGACAAACCTACCCACGGACAGGTCAGGGTGTTAAATAAAAACGTCGAAAATTTAATTCCTGCACAAGCCGCGCAACTTCGGAAAGAAGAAATGGGTTTTATTTTTCAAAGTTTCAACCTGTTACCGGTATATACCGTTTTCGAAAATGTGGAATTTCCGCTTTTATTACTCAACATTCATTCCGACGAGCGAAAAAAACGGGTAATGGAATCCCTGGAATGGCTGGGATTAACATCGAAAGTTAATTCGCGTCCGGCACAGCTATCGGGTGGAGAATGTCAGCGTGTGGCTATTGCGCGGGCCATGGTGAAACGTCCGAAACTGGTGTTAGCCGATGAGCCTACCGCCAACTTGGATGCCGAAAACTCGCACAACATCCTGAAAACTATGGTGAAATTGAACAAAGAATTGAACACTTGCTTCGTTTTTGCCACTCACGACGAAAAAGTAATCGGATATTTGCGAAGGATTATCCATCTGGAAGACGGTAGCATTGCTCAAGACACGCGAGTGCAGAATCCTGATTCTCAACAAGAAAAATAAGTTTATGAAACTACTCAAACTTGTATATCGTAATCTTGTGGGCAACGGGTTAAAAACCTGGCTGAACGTATTTGTGTTGTCTCTTTCATTCGTTTTGATCATTTTTATGCAGGCGCTTCTGCAAGGATGGGACAGACAGGCGATGCGAGATACAGTTAAATGGGAGATTGCTGATGGGCAGTACTGGAGCTCGAAATACGATCCTTTCGACCCGTTTATGCTCGATAGTGCGGCAACGCCTTTTCCGCAGCAACTCAACAACGATTTTGAAACCGGGCAAATTGAACCTGTGCTAATCCTTTCCGGCACAATTTACCCGTCAGGCAGAAGTATGTCGGTAATGATGAAAGGAATCCGTCCGGAACAAAAGTTGCTGGAACTTCCTACTCATCTGCTTAAAAATGATGACGACAGCACCGATATTCCTGCTATCATCGGAACGGGAATGTCACATCAATCAGGCCTTAAGGAAAATGATGTGGTGACACTTCGCTGGCGCGATGTAAACGGAACTTTCGAGGCGCAGGATATCCGTATTGTCGGAGTATTTAAAACGTTTGTGCCGGCTGTAGATATCGGACAGATTTGGCTGCCGCTGGAAACATTGCAGCACATGACACTGAATCCCGATAAAGCTACTATTCTCATCAAATCTAAGGAAGTTGCTCAAGCATCCATAGAAGGTTGGAATTTCAAGGATGTAAATGAATTAACCAAGACACTGAAAGAGACGTTGCGTTCGAAAATGATTGGACAAAGTATATTTTACATCATTTTTCTTTTATTGGCTCTGCTGGCAATTTTCGATACGCAAACGTTAGCTATTTTTAATCGTCAGCGTGAAATAGGCACTCTGGTAGCGCTTGGAATGACTAAGAAAGAAGTAATGAGTTTATTCACACTTGAAGGAACGTTAAATGCAGTACTTGCCGTTATTCTCGGGGCAATTTACGGCGTTCCGTTGTTCATCTACTATGCCGTTAACGGCATCCCGATGCCATCCAGTTCGGGCGATTTTGGCCTGGCAATTGCCGATAAAATTTATCCGGCATTTCCACCAAAACTTATTATCGGAACCATCGTGTTCATCATATTAATCACAGCATTGGTCAGCTATCTTCCGGCACGAAAAATTGCAAAAATGAAATCAACCGATGCTATCAGGGGGAAAATACAATAAAATAGACACCAGATGTCAGATTTCAGACAATTAGCATTAGACTTCTGTCAGCGAAGTGGTTTGATATCCGGCATCTAATTAAAAAATATGATAAAGTTTCTGTTAAAAGGATTGTTGCGAGACCGTAGCCGGAGTTTGCTGCCGATTATCGTGGTAGCATTAGGTGTGATGATTACCGTTTTTATGCATGCCTATTTGAGCGGAGTTTTTGGCGAAAGCCTGGAGAAAACAGCGAATTTCAATGATGGGCACGTTCGGGTTGAAACCAAAGCATACGCCGAGAATTTATCACAAATACCAAACGATTTGGCGCTGATTGGTGTCGATACGCTGAAGAAAAGCCTCAAAAGCCTTTATCCTGAATACAGCTGGGTAGAACGAGTAGAGTTTGCCGGATTGCTGGACGTTCCCGACAGTGCGGGAAATACCAGAATGCAGGGCGCTGTAGTAGGTAAAGGTATTGATTTGCTGAATTCTGAGGAAGAAATAAAACGGATGGAGTTAAGAAAGTTGCTTGTAAAAGGAAAGTTTCCTTCCAAAGCAGGAGAAGTCCTTTTAAGTGATGAACTTTTTGAAAAACTAAAACTTCAATTGAATGATGTGGTTACCCTGATTTCCAGTACAATGTTCGGGGAAATGGCAATGCATAATTTCACGGTTGCCGGCACGCTGCATTTCGGTGTGAATGTACTTGACAGGGGAATGATGATTGCCGACATAAAAGACATTCAAACGGCTTTGAATATGGAAGATGCCGCAGGTTTAGTGCTCGGTTTCTTCAACAACAATGTGTATAATAATAAACACGCTGAAAAAACGAATACCGATTTCAACAAGCGTTATGAAAATGACGAAGATAAATTTGCACCCGTTATGTCATCGCTGGCAGAAAACGGGGTAATGGGCATATCGTACTCTTTTATCAAAAACTTAGCGGGTTTTATCATCCTTGTATTTATTTTCGCGATGTCCATTGTTCTTTGGAATGCGGGATTGATCAGTGGATTAAGGCGTTATGGAGAATTTGGGTTGCGACTAGCCATCGGGGAAAATAAAAAAGAAATTTACCGTTCGCTTATTTGGGAGGCGGCACTGGTAGGGATTATCGGGACGATTATCGGAACCATTCTGGGGTTGTCTGTTTCGTGGTTGATGCAGGAATATGGAATTAATATGAGCAATATTACCAAAAACTCTTCCATTATGATGTCGGATACGATTCGAGCTCAAATAACTCCCACAACGTGGTTTATAGGGCTGATACCGGGAATTGTTTCAACGGTTGTGGGCGCTATGTTAGCCGGAATCGGGATTTATAAACGCCAGACGGCTAATTTATTTAAGGAATTACAGAATTAAGTGACGATCGGAAAACAATAAGAAAATGAAAAAAACGATATTTTTACTGTCATTATTTTTTTACGGCATTGCATTGCATGGACAAAATTATCCATCAGGAAACTCCTTGTTAGACAAAATAGATGCAAATATGTCTTCCAAAACGGTGATTATGACCGCATCGATGCAGGTGAACAGTGCTCGGGCAACACGTACCATGACATTGAAGATGTGGGGCGAAGGAGATAAAAAAACTTTCACCGAATATCTCTCTCCAGCACGAGAAAAAGGCACGAAAATGCTGAAACTCGAAAATCAATTGTGGTTATACTCGCCATCAACCGATCGAACGATTCAGATTTCGGGACATATGTTGCGTCAATCGGTTATGGGAAGCGATTTGTCATATGAAGATATGATGAACGATACGCCGATGAAAGAACAATACAACGCTACGGTTACCGGTGAAGAAACAATAGACGACAGAAAATGCTGGCTTGTGGAAATGACAGCGAAAGTGAGCGACATCAACTATTACTCACAAAAATTATGGGTAGATCAGGAGCGATTTATTCCGCTCAAAATGCAGCAGTTTGCAAAGAGCGGAAAACAATTGAAAGAAACAACATTACTGGATATCAAACAAATACAGGGACGCTGGTATCCTATGAAAATGATTTATAAAGATATGTTGAAAGACGGCAAAGGAACTGAGTTTAAGATAAGTGAAATTTCGTTTAACCAAACTATTCCGGCTAATATTTTCAATAAATCGAATTTGAAATAACATTCCTGTACATCAATAACACAACGCCGCCGCTCCCAAAATTCCGGGATTATTGAGTTCAGATTTTAGAATTTTCAGTTTTTTGATGGAATTCGGGAAAGGGAAACTTACAAGGTGTTCGTACATCGATTCTTCGAATAACGGAAGCGAATTGGCAATGGCGCCACCGAAAATTATGGCTTGCGGATCAACTGTGAGCACAATCATTTTTACAAGAACGGCAATGTGTTTTCCGTATTCGCGCATAATCTCTAGCGCTTTTTTATCGCCTTGTTCTGCTTTTTGAGCTACTTCGTATCCGGTTGTATCGTAATTGTTCACGAAAAAGAAACTCCCGCATTGTTGTTCGAGTATTCCGTCTAAATAAGGTATTTCACCAAATTCTCCCGATCCGCAATTGGCATCGCTTAACAGATTGCCTTTTTGAATAATTCCGCCACCAACACCTGTGCCGAGAGTAATCCCTACAAAATTTTCGAATTGCTGCCCGAGCCCGTAAATACGTTCGCCTTTTACAAAGCAATTGGCATCGTTATCGATATGAACAGGCAGATTGAATTCTTCTTCCAACAAAAATTTCAGATGCACTTCGTCCCAATCTTTGATGTTTTGGACGTGGTAAACGATTCCCTTTTCACGATCCACCACACTGGGAACGCCAATGCCGATGGCAACAGTTTTATCGGTTTTCAGTTTGCGGATAACATTTTTTAGTGCGTTTAGGGTGATTTCCCCGCCTTCCGAAGCCCGGGTATCGGCAACTTCTTCTTTAATGATGTGTTGTCCTTCAATTAATCCGCCTTTTATGGTAGTTCCGCCCAGGTCTATTCCGATAATGTGTTTCATTGTGCTGTTTTTTGATTGTTGAGATTTACAAACTTATGAAAATTCTGGGAGATTATGATATGTTTGCGAATAATTTTAGTGGAATGATATGCCATGAAAAGAGCTAAGAGTAAAGAACCGGAATAGACGACAAAAGACTTTTAGATTGTAACACTGAATAGTGGTTAATCATCTCTAAGTCTGTTGTCTGTCACCCGTCAATTATCCTATCAAAAATAGTCTTATATTCGTTTACCATAATATCCCACGAGTAATTCCGCCGGGTGAATTCTTTGCCTTTTTCTGACAATATTTTCAGTTTTTCCTTATCAGATAATAATTCGTGAACTGTATCGATCCATGCATCAGCATTTTCACTCGGCAGCAAATAACCATTTTGCCTATCAACAACCGCATCCGTAATACCTTCGATGCCTGATGCTAAAACAAAAGTTCCACGCATGCTTGCTTCCAAGGCTACCAGCCCAAATCCTTCGATATCGCCGGGAACGTGAATATTCGGCATAATAAACAAGTCGGCAAGTGATAATACTTGCAATAAATCTTCATACTGCAGGCTGCCTAAATGAAAAACGTTATCCTGTTTCTTTAATTGTTCTTCCACATCCTGTGTATCGGAGGGCGAACCGAGCATCAGCTGAACATTGTTGTTGAACTTATCGGGCATTGCCTGCAACGCTTTTTCGAAAAAAGTTTTTTCTGTTTTCATCGGGCCGATCATTAACAGGCAAATATCAGGGTTGAAGGACGGCATCACGTTTTTTAAAAACCACGAAAAGCCTTTTCTTTTAACCGGCCTTCCCAACGTAACAAGAATGTGCTTTCCTGTTACGTCAACTTCAAAATTGTGTCGTAGCTTTTCAATGATTCCTCTGTCAAAGGGGATATCAGCAATGTTGCTGTCCACACCATTTTTTACCGTAAATGTTTTTTCTTTATCGAAACCTCTTTGCAAACATTCGTTTCGGGTAGATTGGCTCACGCATATTGCTCCGGCAAACTCCGATAGTTTCGGTATCAGTTTCTGCTGAAAGAAATCGAGCGGAAATGTTATGTCCAGTCCGTGGTAAGTAACAATAACGGGAATATTCGTCTGTTTTCTCAGCCATAGACAAGCGATTCCCATGGAACCGTCGTTCAAATGAATAAGTTTAATGTTCGGGTTTTCTTTCAATACGGCTTGTATTCTGGATTTAAGGCTCCCGAACCATAAAACCTTGTTTTCTCCGTTTTTATAGGCAATGACGTGTGTCTTGTAGTGATTAGACAAACCTTTTATCAGTTCAAAACTCTGTTGCTCCATACCACCGATCATGGGCGGATATTTGTGAGTAACACAAAGTATTTCATTCATTTAAATAATTTAAATTGGGTCTTTTTTGAAATTATAATAGAAAAGATACCGGCCATTCCCAACCAGAACAATTGGCGCGATCTACGCATAAGGGTTACAACCAGCCATATTTCGTTGCCGGTTACTCCAATTGTGTCTAACATGACTTTATTCCCGTACTCTTCTATTCCTATTTGTCCGGGAATGACAGCTCCGATGGTTTTAAAGAAGATAACACCCATTTCAACGGCCACTGCATCAGCAAATACAATTGGAATACCCAGCATTTGAAGAATTATATAAAACTCCAGTGCCCCAAACAGCCATTGTGCAGCCGATAAAAGAAATGCCGCAATGAAGCTTCCTCCTTTACTACGAAAGAAATTGGATAAAAGCTGATTTACTTCGTAAGCCGAAACAACCGATTTATCGGTAATAAAAGAAAAACCTTTTTTAGACTTCAACTTTTCAATCATTTTCCCCAGGTACAGCTTTTCGTGCAAGCTCAAAACCGACAGTAAAGCTGCAATGAAGCCGATAGTTATTACACCTATCAGAATGTAAGCTGACGTTTGGTCGTGGCCTATTTTGTCTATGGTAATGTAGACAGTGGTGATAATGAGCAGAAAAATTCCCGATAAAAAAATCAACGCTCTCGATAGCAAAATGGAACTTAACCCTTCTTTTTTGTCAATACCTTTTTGAAAGATGTAAGACGCTTTAAGTCCGTCACCGACAATAATTCCTGTGGGGTTGAAAATGGTTAACATTTCGCCTATGTGTTTGATGGCAAATAGTTCTATGTACGATGTTTTTTTAGTTTCTTTTCCCAGGCATATCCACCATGCAAAAGTGGATGATATGTAACCAAGAAAGGAAGCCAGGATAACGCCGCCAATCATAGCGGGCATTTCCTGCATATACATTTTCAGTTTAACGAAATCGATTGTTGCAACAAACTTACCGATAAGAATAAATACAATTATCAGCAGAATTGCTACCAGAAACTTTTGATTTTTTTTGATGAATTTATAAATATTCATTCTCTTTCTTAGATTGGGAAACGTGAGCGAGACTTTCAATATCCTTAAAATATTCTCTCGACAGCTCATCCCAACATAATGGCAACGCGTATTTGTAGCCTTCGGCTTGCATTTTTTCTTTTAGTTTGGGGTTATTGAGCAAGGTTTTTATTTTATCGATATAGTCTGCCGGATTATCCGGTTCGCACAAAAAACCGGTTACTCCGTTTTTCACCAATGCTTGTGAACCACCGCCGTTGGCAATTACCGGAACACATCCGCTCGACATAGCTTCCACAACCACATTTCCGTAAGTTTCAGAAACAGATGTGAAAACGAAAACATCACACGATGCATACACCTTTGCCAGATTTTCGTGATCGAGAAACCCCAGAAAAACAGCATTTTTCATCCTTTGTCGTGCTATATCTTCGGCTACGCCGTTACCGGCAATAACAAAGTTAACATCAATGCCCTGCGCTTCAATTTCGTCGTAAATACCAAACAGCGTTTCCACGTTCTTTTCCCACACCAGTCTTGACACAAACAAGATATTCGGTTTATTGTTTCCGGTGAGTTTTCTTATAAAATCTATGTCTTTTTTCGACGGATTAAACAAGTGAGAATCGATCCCGCGTTGCCACAATTTCATCACGCTCTCGGAAACTCCATATGATTGCAATTCCTCCATTATTTTTTGTGTGGGCACATACACTATATCGCATCGGTTGTAAAAAGATTTATACAGCTTTTTAATCAACGATTCCATAGGTTTTACAAGAAAAGGAGCGTATTTGAAATAATACCTCATGTAAGAAATAAAATGGGTGTGGTAAATGGACAGCACTGGTTTATTATTCCTTTTCGCGTAGTTTAATCCGAAAAAACCGAGGGCAGAAGGCGTTGTGATGTGAACTACATCGGGATTAAAATCCGACAGTGATAAAAGCAACTTTGTTGTGTTTAAACGCGGAAAAGCCATCTTGTAGCTTATGTTGAAAGGAATTCTGATCGCCGGAGTTTTAACTACTTTATGCTTAAGACGATGTTTTGGTGCTGTACCGGTAAAAAAGGTATACTTGAAACCATGGGTCGGTATTCTTTCTATCAATTGATACATCGTTTTAATTGCCCCGTCGAAATCTTTTATCAGGATATCGGCGAAGAAAGCTACTTTGACAGTCGGTTTAGGCTTGTGATTTATTCGTCCATTAGAGTTTATTTCTGATTGAATATTGGCTTTTGGAAGCGTTTCTATTTCAATTGTCTCTATATCAAAGTTATTTCCCATTTTTAATACAACCAAATCGTATTATATACTGATACAAAAGTAATTAGTATAAACCGATTGAAGTAATATATTCAGTTACGTTATTGTTAAGTTTTTAAGGCGCTTACATGAAAAGGTTAACTCTTTGTCAAACTTACATCTATAACTGTTGAAAAGTCAGTGAAAAATCGTGGATGAATAAAAATTGCACATTAAAACTAATAAATTTACTATTTGTGCAAACCTTAAAGTAAGTTATTCGTTATAGTCTATAGATTTGCATTTTAAAATCATTCTAAATAAAATTTACTATCAAAAAACTATCACTAAATGATTTTTGAAGAGTTTAGCCCATCGGAAGATAAAATGCTCAAAATTATCGATAATGAAGGGAATGTTATCCGCCCCGATTTATTTCCTGATATCTCCGATGATACTATTATTAAAGCCTATAAAGCAATGCTTTTCGAGCGCGTAGCGGACGAAATGGCCGTGTCGTATCAGCGTCAGGGACGAATGTTTACTTATCCCCCCAACAAAGGGCAGGAAGCCATTCATATTGCAGCCGGTAATGTGATACGCGAAAATGATTGGTTGGTTCCTGCTTTCAGGGAAGTAGGGCTGATGTTGGCAAAAGGTGTTACAATGAAGGAAATTTTCCTGTATTACAACGGCAACGAACAAGGAAGCAACTTTAAAAATGCTCCGCGCGTGTTGCCTATTAACGTGCCTATCGGAACACAATTGCCTCATGCTGTAGGAATTGGATATTCCATAAAATATCGTAAGGAAAACGATATCGTATTCACTTACATTGGCGATGGCGGCACATCGGAGGGCGATTTCAGCGAAGCGTTGAATTTTGCGGGTGTGTGGCAGGTTCCTGTCGTTTTCACCATTCAAAACAATCAGTACGCCATTTCTGTACCGGTTTCCACACAAACCAATTCCATAAATCTGGCAGTTAAATCAGTAGCGTTCGGAATTCCGGGTATTAAGGTTGACGGAAACGATTTCTTTGCCATGTATCTGGTATATCAAAAAGCATCGGAACATGCCCGTTCAGGCAAAGGGCCGGTGCTTATCGAAGCGCTTACGTACAGATGTGGAGCCCATACTACTTCCGATGATCCTTCCCGCTATCGTACAAAAGAAGAAGAAGTAAAATGGGAATTGTCTGACCCGATGCTTCGGTTGAAAAAATTTATGGAACGCAAAGGAATCTGGAAGGAAGACGAGGAAAAATTAAGGGAACAGTATAAGAAAGAAGTGGATAAACAATTTCTTGAAGCGGAGAATTTTACTCCTTATCCATTGGAAGATGTATTCGATTATATGTATGTGGAAATGCCTGATGATTTGAAAAGACAGAAAGAAGAGTATCAGCAATTTCTAGATTGGAAAGGAGGTCGTAAATGAGTGTGATGACAATTGTTCAGGCAATTAACAATGCATTGGATATAAAATTGGCTGATGACAACAGTGTAGTTGTTTACGGTGAAGATGTAGGCGTTGTTGGTGGAGTTTTTCGGGTGACTGAAGGATTGCAAAAAAAGTACGGAATAGAACGCGTTTTCGATTCACCATTGGCTGAATCAGCTATAGTAGGAACCGGAGTCGGTATGGCTCTCTCGGGTTTACGGCCGGTTGTTGAGATGCAATTCGATGGCTTCTCGTATCCGGCATTTAACCAGATAATCTCCAATGTGTCGCGCATGCATAATCGTTCGCGCGGAAGATTCAGGATTCCTATGGTTATCCGCTTTCCATACGGAGGAGGAATTAATGCCATCGAGCACCATTCCGAAAGCCCCGAGGCGCTTTACAGCCATATTCCCGGGTTGAAAGTTGTAGCTCCGTCAACACCGCACGATGCGAAAGGATTATTGATATCGGCCATAGAAAGTGAAGATCCGGTTATTTTTATGGAGCCCAAACGAATTTACAGGGCTATAAAACAGGAGGTAAGCACCGAGAAATTTACTATTCCCATCGGAAAGGCCAAAGTGCTTAACGAAGGTACAGACGTAACGGTAGTAGCTTTTGGAGCGATGATCCGAGAATGCCAGCGTGCCATGGTGATGGCTAAAGAAGCAGGAATTTCGGTTGAGTTAATTGATTTAAGAACAATTTATCCTATTGATAAAGAAACAATAGCAAACTCAATAAAGAAAACCGGACGGTTGGTGGTTGTCGCCGAAGCGCAACGCTCGTTCAGCGTGGGTTCGGAACTCATCGCTATTGCTAATGAAGAGGCATTTTTGCATTTAGAGGCTCCTCCCAAACGGGTGATGGGCTTCGATACGATCATTCCGCTGGCACAAGGTGAGAAGTATTTCATGATTACACCCGATAGGATTTTTTATGAAATAGTGAAAACGGTTAAGTTTTAAAGATATTCGATTGTAATTCAATAGTAATTCAGTAGATATTCAATTGTATAGTTGAACAGTTCTTCGCAGCGACAAATTACGCGAAGCGAATAACACGAAGTGAATTACGCCACAGGTAAATTACAATTAATTGTTCTGACAACCAAATTATTAAACAAACTTATATGAGATATATTTTTAATTTTCCCGATATCGGAGAAGGGCTTGAAGAAGGGACCATCCTTGAGTGGTATGTAACCAAGGGTCAATCGGTAAATACCGGAGATTCAATCGTTAAAATGGAGACCGACAAAGTAGTAGCCGATATTCCAACGCCAAAAACAGGAACCATCGTAGCCCTTTATGGAGACGTAGGAGATGTCATAAAAGTTGGTAGTCCGTTGGTTGAAATCGAAATAGAAGGTGTTTATGCCGAGAATGCACAAGCAGAAGTGAAAAAGGAATTTGCTCCTGAACCTGAAGAAAAAGCTAAAACGGTAGTCGGCACGATGGAAATGGCTTCAAAAAGCGCCGTTTTACCTGCGAGCGATGAGGGTACGTCCGAATCACAGCCTAAAGAAGAGAAACCCGGTAAAAAAGTTTTGTCCACACCTGTTGCACGTGCTATGGCAAAAGAGAAGGGAATCAACATAAATGAGATCGATGGAACCGGGCCGTCCGGACGCGTGACAAAAGCTGATATCGAAAACTATAAACCGGCCAGAAAAGTATCAGCACCTCAGGTTTCTGCCGATGTAACCGATGATGTGACTTACGTGCCGCTCACGCAGATACGTAAAACCATCGCTAAGAACATGATTAACTCCAAGCATAATGCTGCTCACATGTCGGTTTTCGAAGAAGTGGAAATATCGGAGTTGATAAAAGTCAGGGAAAAATACAAGAAAAAATATGCTGAAAGAGGTGTTAAATTGACCTATCTTTCATTTATCGTAAAAGCTGTTGTTAACGCACTGAAACAGCACAGACAGTTGAATTCGCAGATAGATCTGGAAAACGACCGTATGATATTCAACAACCGCTACAACATTGCCATAGCTGTGGATACTCCTGCCGGATTGGTTGTGCCTGTTATCAAAGATGCCGATCGATTGAGTATTTTCGAGATTGCGCAACATATTGACGAAATATCGGAAAAAGCCCGAAAACGTGAACTTACGCTTGAAGATATGAAGGGCGGTACGTTTTCTATCACCAACTTTGGCTCTATTGGAGGAATTTTTGCTACACCGGTGATCAATTATCCTCAGGCAGCTATTTTGGGGGTGGGACGTATCATGAAAACTCCCGTTGTGAAAAACGATGAACTGGCAGTTGGCAATGTTTTGGCTTTGTCACTTTCTGTTGACCACCGGATTGTTGATGGGGGAGAAGTGACGCGCTTCATTACGAAAATAATGGAATATCTTGCCGACCCGATGGCGTTGGTTATGGAATAGCGACTCACTTCGTGTAATTCGGCTTTGCCGTTATTCGCTACGCGTAATTAGTTGTGATGTTGAATTATTCAACTATACGACTGAATATCTACAGAATAACAATTGAATTACCATCAAATTACTGTTGAAATTTTATAATAACTTAAGTGTCAAAATAAATAATGGATTACGACGTATTAATCATCGGCGCCGGGCCTGCCGGATATGTAGCCGCCATTAGAGCCGGACAAGTGGGGCTGAAAACGGCTATTGTGGAAAAACAATACATCGGTGGAATGTGTCTCAACTGGGGATGTATTCCAACGAAAGCCATTCTCGAAAGCGCGAAGAGATTTCAGAAAGCGAAAAATGTTTCGGAATTTGGAATCGATGGAGTAGATACAGACAAACTTACGTTTAACTGGAGCAAAGTTAAATCGAGGTCGAAACGTATAACCCGAAAACTAACGGCCGGTGTGAATTTTCTGCTTAAAAAAAACGGTATTGAAGCGATTACCGGGATCGCCAAAATAGGTATGGATAATTCTGTGTTGGTTGATGATAAAAGAATTACTGCCAGGCATATTATTATTGCCACCGGCTCAAAACCAAAGCCGATGAGCGACTCATTTTCCAATGCGCCTGTTGTTGAAATGGTAAATTTGTTTGATGTGGAAGATTTTCCCGAAAATATAGTAGTCACCGGTAATCATATTTCATCGGTGGAAATGGCGCAGTTTTTCAAACTTATTGGTAAAAATGTGACGTTAGTGACCAACAGTGATTACTTTTTACACGGCTTGGATACGTTTCTGATCGAGCATATTACAAAGAAAATTGCATCCGATAAGATTGACTTGATTACCGATGTTTATCCACAAAAATATACCGATGGAGAATTGATTTTCAACGACAAAAAAGTAAAATGTGACTTAATCGTCAATTGTAATTCACGAAAGGCGATCATCCCTGAAAGCGAAACGCTTTTGGAACTCACAGAGCGCGGATTCATTAAAACCGACGATAATTTTCAAACTAATATTAATGGCGTTTATGTCATTGGCGATGCCGGTGGAAAAAGTTTTCTGGCGCATATGGCTTCGGCACAGGGAATTCATGTTGTAAACGCCATTAAGGGTATAAAGGCTCATTTCGACTATTCAACCTACCCGATAAACATGTACACTACACCCGAAATCGCACAAATCGGGTTGACAGAGAAACAAATAAAAACTGAAGGTTACGATTATAAAGTGAGTGAATTTCCGTTATCGGCCAACGGAAAGGCGTTGATCGAGAATAATACCGAAGGTTTTATCCGGTTGCTTTCCGATAAGAAGTACGGGCAGGTTTTGGGCGTACAAATTGTTGCCGAGAATGCAACCGATATGATTGCCGAAGCGGGCGCTTACCTGAAAGTAGAAGCCACGGTTTACGATGTAGCCAACACTATTCATGCGCATCCCACCGTTTCGGAGATTTTCTTCGAAGCTGGGTTTGATGCTATGGATAAAGCGATACATAAGTAGAAACGTTTCAAAAGCTTCAAAAATAGTGTCATCTGTCATTCTGAACGGAGTGAAGAATCTATTTTGTTAGAATTACAGATACTTCATTTCGTTGAAACTTCATTCAGTATGACAATTTAATAGCAGCTTTTTGTTTTTGAAAAAAGTTTCGATATGTCCTTATCGCCAGAAGATTATTCCACCCTTTAGGTTATAAACTACCGGAAATCCTTTTTTTGCGAGAACTTTGGCTGCGTACATACTTCGTGCGCCACTGTGGCAGAAAACGGCAACAGGACATGTTTTGTCTAATTTTTCTATTTTTTGCTCAAAATCTCCGGACGAAACGTCCATTAATTTAGCTTTATTAATCGTGCCCTGTGCATATTCCTGGGCGGTCCGCACATCGATAAGCTGAACG
>ENA-UOOM01000252-UOOM01000252.1-fermentation-metagenome-genome-assembly--contig:-NODE-252-length-66424-cov-7.826169_pt1 | contig 66424 bp, 74 predicted proteins | sample MGYA00245781_ERZ724031 | MGnify/ENA primary metagenome ERZ724031 (study PRJEB28704, sample SAMN03018317) | fermentation metagenome | biome: anthropogenic terrestrial biome; feature: soil; material...
CCTCACTCTTTCTTTCAAAGGTCCACATTCGCACGCTGTTCAGTTTTCAAGGTCCGTAGATCCAGGACTTAATCCCGAACCGCTCTCTGCACGCAGCAGCGAGCAATACTTATATTACCACGTCATCCTGCCTGCGTCAATAACCAATTTCGAATCATACAATATCTTTTTCAGCATTAACGCCTGTCTTAGCTGTGACGACGTCTACTTGCGTCCCATACCGTCCGCCATTTTGCTTTCGGCATTTGCGGCGCAAAAAATATCTTATCATGGATCACAGTAACGAGGCAACAGGAATGTTCAGGAAAATGGCGAAATTCCTCTGTATGTAATAACCAAACTAGTACTGGCTATTTGCCGCTCATTTATCACATAAACTCATCGCCAAACGCACTTCAGCATACTACAAAGGAGAATGCCACTTGTACGCAGTTGTGCTTTTCACTTATAACGATCAAATCGACAGCGAATTTATCGAGCGCTTTTTCGTTCCTTGTCCCAAGGTAGTGGCAATCTGTCGTTTCGAAGACGGTGCCTTAGTGACTTTCAAAGCCCCATTGGATGAGCTGGAACCTGAACTGCAGGTTTTTTTGGAACCGAACGGCTTATTTAAGGCTACTTGGGGAAAGATTTTGCAGCATCTCTCTCCGCCGGAATTACCGGAATTGGAGGATCTATTTGAAACAAACCGCTTACGAAAGTCGAAGGCTCAGAAAGAAAGCCCTTGTGGATCCAACTGCCCTACCTGTCCTCAATATCGCAGCCATTGCCGCGGATGTCCAGTTACTCCATATTATCTGGGCGAAGATTTTATAATCGGGAAAAGCTGACCATTAGCTATCAAAGTTCGTGTTCCCAAATTAATTTCCATACTGATACGGTACATAAGGCAGTATTGCCCAAGTCACATCGTCTGCGAGCATGCTTCGTGATTCCAGCAGCTCATAACCTGCAACAGGGCGACAGCTCTGGTAACCAGGGCAATCAGTGCAAGCTAAAAAGCCCTTTTCATTTGCACATTTCAGCTGCTTACACGAGTCGCCGCCCATGCAGGGGTGAGGTTTCCCGACTAACTGTTGACTGCAACCGGGACATAAATCGTAACTATTCTCAATACCGCCGTAATAAATACGGTCAACGCGTTTTTTTAACTCACCGCGCTTTTCATCACTGATAGTTCCACCGGAATAGTGTACACAAAGGTCACAGCGCATTCCGCATCTCGCATATACTGCGCTCTCCTTCGGAAATGGCTTGCGGTTGGGCTTCTTTTTGAGCATGATGAGCTTCTTAATTTCTTCTAAAACTTCAAGTGTCGTCACATCAATAAACATCCATTTGCCATCATGATAGGTCTTGGAACTATCATAATAGCTTTGGATATACTGCGAAAATTCATCCTTGACAGTTTCAAACATTCCGCGCTCGACTTTCCCAAAAATGATTAGGAAAGTGTATTTGTCTTCATGGATATAGATGGTTAATACCGTTTTTTTACCCTGCTTGAACTTCAACTCATTATCACCGTCTCCGGCCTCGTCAAGACAGTATTTCCCGCGCATAAATACTACAGTTTCTCTGCCTACTTTTTCGAGCTCAGTCATTTTTTCCTTCTTCATTCTCATTCCTCCCTTTTTTTCATTTTATCGCATCAAACCTGACAACAATGTGTCATATATCTTCATAGAACCAGCGATTACCCACGAAAAAACGGCACAGTCGATATTTCTATCGGCTATGCCGTGTTTTTCTAGAAAACTGAATCCCTTAGCGCACCAAACTTGAGGTGGCATTGGGGTTTGAATGAGATTAACGTTTGGAGAATTGCGGAGCCTTGCGGGCTTTTTTGAGTCCGTATTTGCGACGCTCTTTCATACGCGGATCACGTGTCAAAAAGCCTGCTTTTTTCAGTGGTGAACGGAAGGTATCGTCAACAAGAAGCAAAGCGCGAGACAATCCATGTCTGATTGCGCCTGCCTGACCGGTAACACCGCCGCCTTCAACACTGACAACGACATCATATTTGTCGGAAGTACCGGTTATTTCAAGAGGTTGACGGACGATAACTTCCAGAACTTTGCGACCGAAGTAATCGCCGATCTCTTTACCGTTAACTTGAATACGTCCCTGACCAGGAACAAGACGAACTTTGGCTACCGAGCATTTGCGCCGGCCTGTCCCGTAGTAATTCGTTAGTGCCATTTTTTAACCTCCCTCCGACTCACAGCTCAAGCTTGAGCGGTTCCGGTTTCTGAGCCTCATGCGGATGCTCAGACCCACGATAAACCTTCAGCTTTTTAATCATCTGGCGTCCCAGAGTGTTGTGGGGTAACATACCGGCGATTGAGTCACGCAAAGTCCTCTCCGGAAATTTGCGGAGCAATTCACCGTAAGGTACCGCCCTTAGTCCGCCGGGATAGCCAGAGTGCGAATACTTCATTTTTTGCTCTAGCTTGTTACCGGTAAGCTCGATCTTCGAAGCATTGATAATTATCACATGGTCACCTGTGTCGACTCCCGGAGTAAAGGTCGGCTTATTCTTACCGCGTAAAATGGCCGCCACGGAGCTGGCCAGCCGACCGAGGGTTTGCCCTTCGGCATCGACTATATACCATTTCCTGGTGACCTCTTCAGGTTTCGCCATAAAGGTCTTCAACCAGATTCCCTCCTCGATGCTGCTGGTCAACATGGCCCGTCTTCCCGGGGCTCTGGGCAGCCGGGTCTGTTTTACCAATCATTACAACATCAATAATTTTATTATATCCGATACGCTGCTGTCAAGGTTTGTTGCAGAACGTTTCGGTTATTTTCTCGCTATCAATTGTCCATTTGCTCTTGAAAAATACACTTCCTGAAGGCACAACCCCTGCGGGGGCGCTGTTGGTCCGGCCTCTGAGCGGTTAAGTGATGTTAATGCGGTTTCCAAACAATTACTTGGCATTCTGCCCATACCGACCTCAATAAGCGTGCCGCTTATTATCCTAACCATGTTATATAAAAAACCGTCTGCTTCGAGCACGATTTCTACTATTTTGCCTTTTTCCTCTACGACTGACCGCCGGATGGTTCGTACGGTTGATTTAACTGCCGAACCAGCCGCACAAAAAGCTGCAAAGTCATGCGTTCCTACTAAAGCAGCCGCCGCCGTCTGCATAGCAGCAACATCCAAAGTTTGCCCTAAATCGTTAACATATCTCCGTTCAAAGACAGGTCTGACCGGGTGGGTCCAGATCCGATACGCATAAGTTTTCCCAGTGGCACAAAACCGGGCATTAAACCCCTGCGGCGCTTCCTCTGAGCTTAGAACCGCAATATCGCGCGGCAACATCGCATTCAGCGCTCTGAGAAACGTTGCAGGTTCGTGGGTGCTTTCAGTATCAAAACTGATCGCTTGCCCTGACGCATGCACGCCGGCGTCGGTTCTGCCAGAGCCGGTAATGCGAATTTTTACGCCAGTCAGTTTGTGTAAGGCCTTCTCGATTTCTTCCTGAATCGTGTTCCCATTGAGCTGTATCTGAAATCCGGCATAATCTGTTCCATCGTAAGCCACTGTGATTAATAATGTCCGCAATGGAGCACCTCCGGTTTGGTGAAGCCGCGCGCACACAGACCAAACATCAAGTTTGAAAACGCAGCTCCGGCGCCTGTAATCAGGAGTATTGCGACGAGTGCCAGCACAGTAACAAGCCAATGCTGCCACGGTACCCTTTCCCGATTGAGAGCAGTTATACCCCGCCAGCCGCGCGCCTCGAGTGTTTCCGCCATCAGGTCGGCTTGTCTGATCGTACTGACAAACAGCGGCACCATCGCTTTCGCTAAGATACGCACGCGCAGCTTCAAAGATCCGTTCTCCCAGCTCAGTCCGCGGCCGCGCATTGACTTGAGCACCCGCGCCCCTTCCGAAAACAGGATTGGGATGAATCTGAATACCAAAGCGATCGCCAGCGATACTTCGGCAACCGGCACGCCCACATGCCGCAAAGGCATAATCAAATGGGCCAAACCATTTGCGATACTAAGCGGCGAAGTCGTCCAAGTCAGCCAGGACGCACCCCAGACCAGTACAAAGATCTTTAAAAAGTAGAGTACACCGGTTTGCAATCCCTCCTGAGTGACCCTCAGCCCACCTATCACAACTGCCAGGGTGTGACCTGGAATCGTAAATGCGGCAAAAACCAGAGACAGGACGGCAAACGGAAGTGTCGCGCGTAAGGGACCGCTCAGCAATACCGCAGGCAGCGCCGCGGCGTACATCGCCAATATTGCGACAGCCAGCATGATCAGCATTGTACCAATGTCATCAGAAAAAAGAGCCGCCAAAGCCCAACCCGTAATTATGATAATCTTCGCCTCAGCCGCTAATCGATGAATAAAGGTCTGGGCCGGGTAATATCGCCCGGCGGAGGTCATTGCCCTTGTCACATTCGCAGTGCCGTTCATGATTCAGTACCGGCCTTCCCGCAGTCGCTTGATCCTTCGCCGGCTTTCCTATGATTCTGGCCGCTCCTTAGAAAGACTATTAGCGCGTTCAGCATCGTCTGCAAAAAAAGACCACGCATCCCCATCTTACCGACGCCATTCGCGCTGCCCACACCCTCACCTATAATCCCCATTTGCCGCAAACACTGCCAGAGACGCAATTCTTCGGGCAAGTCACATGCCACGTCGGGCGCCACCTCGAATGCCGCACCGAATTGAGCGCTGACAAGCAACGCTGCGATCCGATCCGGATCGCTGCCGCCGGCCGAACCAAGCAATTGGCCGGAATCCAGCAGGTAAATCGCATCGCAGTATTTCCAAATATAATCAACATCCGCAGATATTATTAAGACAGCCGTGCCACGCGCCTTAAGCATCTCAATAATCTTAACAAGACTTTCCCAGCCTTCCGCATCCAGACCTTCCAGTGGCCTCTCCAAACAGATGCATTCCGGAGAAAGCGCCAAAACGGCGGCCATTGCCACCCGGCGCTGTTCACCAAGGCTTAGTGTTCGGGGATCACGTCCGGAGTAGCGCACAGGATCCAGACCGCACAATTGCAGCGCCTCTGCAGGCCACGCCACTGCTCCACCAGCCGCGCCTTTCGCCGCTCCCCCCGTCATTTGCAGCCCAAAAGTGACTTCTTTCCAAACCGTGCTTTCAATAAACAATTCTTCCGGGTTTCCAGGCAAAAATGCCACGACCGGCCTTTTTTGCATACCCGCAAAACCCTCGAAACTTACAATGGCATCGAGGTTCCCGGCCGACTCCGCAAGCGTGGCCGCATTTCTGCCTGTCAGCAACACTGCTGTACCAGGCCTGATCACTACATTCGCATGCGCATTCCCCCGCGCCACCGCGCGCGCACGCCCCGTCTGCGCATTCCCCGGTGCCGACACGCTCCCGCTTCCGCACTCTCCGCCGATCGCGCGCACCAACGCATCCGCCGTAAAAGTCGGTTGGCGCAGCAATTCCTCGCGGCACAGCTCTGACGATATGGTCAGCGCCACAGGAATATGCAGACCCCATTCCGCAACCCGCGACGGATCGCAAAAAACATCCGCAGGCTTCCCGTCCGCGACAATCGTCTTCCCGGCCAGTACAATAGCCCGCTGATAATCCATAATCTCTGATATTTGCTGCGTGACCCGAACCACGGTGCATCCGGCGCTGGTCAGCTCTTTAATCTTTCGCCCGAAATAGGCACTTTCAGCCTCATCCAGACCTGATAACATCTCGTCAATGAGCAGCAGATCCGGGCCGGTAATAATGGCTGATGCAAAAGCCAAACGCCTCTTTGTCGCGGCATCCAAAGCCAATGGCTGCAAATAGCGAAAGTCCTCGAGCTGGTACTGCTCCAGGACCTGATTAACTTTCCGGGAAACCTCAGACGCTGCTAATCCATTCTGCAAAAGGCCAAATTCCAGGTCTTCCTGCACAGTAGCACCGATAAAATACTTATCAATACCGGAGGAAATCCATGAGATCCGGTCACCAAGCAAATCTGAATCGCTAACAGCCTGATCGCCTTTAAACAGAATTTTGCCAGCAGTCGGTTCCAGCAACCCGGCCATTAGTTTTAACAATGTCGTCTTGCCGGAACCGTTTTTTCCGAGACAGGCGATCGCCTCGCCGGAATTAATGCTCAAATTAATGTCCGCTAAAACCGCTTCTGCCTCCGCACATGCTTCTGCTTCCGCACCCGCACCAGCGCCCGCTTCAACTTGCTGCATACCGGCACGTCTGCCAATGCAAAAAAACATTGACTGCAGTTGAATCAGCGGTTTCATGGGTGACACGTTACACCAGTTCAATAATAGCCATCGGGGCTGCGTCACCGCGCCGCGGGCCAACTTTCAGAATTCTGGTATAGCCGCCGGCGCGCTCAGCATAACGCGGACCGATCGTCTCAAACAGCTTCTTGACGACATCACTATCATTAATGAATGCGGCAGCCTGCCGTCTGGCACCCAAATCACCTTTTTTGGCCAAGGTGACCATCTTTTCAGCGATGACTGAAATTTCTTTGGCCTTAATCTCAGTTGTTTGAATCTTTTCATTTTCAAATAGTGCCGTGACACTATTGCGGAATAAAGAGCGCCGATGACCGGCATTACGGCCAAGTCTCCGTAGCTGCATTTCAAACCCTCCTACTGTCGCAGACCGGGCCAGGCCTGCGCTGCTCAAAAAATCTTAGTCGTCAGCTTAGCATAGTCGCCCGCATAGTCGTCAGCTTAGTCGTCAGACTTGCGCAGGGACAAGCCCAGGTTATCCAACTTCTGGTTGACTTCCTCCAAAGACTTGCGCCCCAGATTGCGTACTTTCATCATGTCCTCTTCTGTCTTACGCACTAATTCTTCCACAGTATTGATGCCCGCACGTTTCAGACAATTGTAAGAGCGCACCGAAAGATCCAGCTCTTCAATAGTCATCTCAAGGACCTTATCCTTGGACTCTTCCTCTTTTTCGACCATAATCTCGGCTTGACTTGCCTTGGAAGACATATTAACAAACAACATCAAATGCTCCGACATGATCTTGGCGGCCCAGCTGACTGCCTCAATCGGATTAATTGTTCCATCTGTGAGAACTTCCAAGTTTAGCTTGTCGTAGTCGGTAATCTGGCCGACACGCGTGTTCTCAACGGTGTAATTCACTTTGCGCACCGGAGAAAAAATCGAATCGATCGGAATCACGCCGATAATATTACCGGTGGAGTTACGATCGGCGGGAACATATCCGCGTCCATGATCCAGAGTAATTTCCATCGCCAGACGTCCACCAGCTGAAATAGTGGCAAGGTGCAAATCCTTATTAAGAATCTCAACATCCGGATCGGTCTGAATGTCACCGGCATGCACCGGTCCTTCTTCAGTGCGATCAATGCGGATCGTTCTCGGACCTTCACCATGCAGCTTGGCGCGCAGGCTTTTCAGGTTGAGGATAATATCAGTAGTATCTTCAACCACCCCTGGAATCGTAGAAAACTCATGCAGTACTCCTTCGATTTTAACTGAAGTCACCGCTATTCCTTGCAATGACGATAGGAGGATGCGCCTTAAAGAGTTGCCGAGAGTCATCCCGTACCCGCGTTCTAATGGTTCAACGACAAAGCGACCATATTGATCAGTGACTTCGAGCGACTCAATTTTCGGCTTCTCAATTTCGATCACTAAAAGCCCTCCTCTAGCCAGGTAATAACGATTGTATAGTATAACCGCCGCGCGCATTTTTCTTACCAAATGCGCTAAAAATTACCTGGAATACAACTCAACGATTAGATGTTCTTTGACGGGAACATCAATCTGCTCTCTGGCAGGCAGGTTTATAACTTTCGCGGTCATAGTGTTGAGGTCCAGCTCCAGCCACTCAGGGACAGCCTTACCAGCAGCATTCTCGACCAACGCTTTTACGCGCGGAGAATCTGACTTGTTCTCAGCAATCTGAATGACATCGCCAGCCTTCAGCTGATACGACGGAATATTAACTTTCTTACCATTCACGGTAAAGAATCCGTGACGGGCCATCTGACGTCCTTCATTGCGCGAAGAGCTCAGGCCCAGACGATAAATAACGTTATCCAAGCGAACTTCCAGCAGCTGCAAAAGCAATTCGCCGGTGACACCGTGTCCGCGTTCAGCCTCCTCGAAATAATTATGGAACTGACGCTCGAGCAGACCGTACATACGGCGCAGCTTTTGTTTTTCGCGCAACTGAATTCCGTATTCGCTTGCTTTCTTACGGCCTTGTCCGTGCTGGCCTGGAGGATAAGCCCGCTTGCCAACAGCACATTTCTCTGTATAGCAGCGATCGCCCTTTAAATAGAGCTTTTCACCCTCACGACGGCAAATGCGGCAGACAGAACCTGTATATCTTGCCATCTTGGAATCACACCTCCGGTATAATCAGACTCTTCTGCGTTTAGGCGGACGGCAGCCGTTGTGCGGAATCGGAGTAACATCCTTAATCATGTTGACTTCGAGACCAGCTGCCTGCAAGGACCTAATGGCAGCTTCACGCCCTGAGCCGGGGCCTTTTACGAGAACTTCAATTTGACGCAATCCATGTTCCATAGCTGCTTTGGCAGCGGTTTCGGCAGCCATCTGGGCAGCATAAGGGGTGCTTTTCTTGGAGCCTTTGTATCCCATATGGCCTGATGTCGACCATGACAGCACATTGCCTTGAGTGTCGGTAATTGTAATAATGGTATTATTAAAAGTGGAACGAATGTGGGCAATGCCGCTCTCAACATTCTTGCGCTCTTTTCTCTTAACCCGTGCTCCTTTGCGAGGTTTAACCGGCATTCTTTGGAACCCCCTTCTGTAAAAACTTAAGCCTGAACTCAGACCTTCTTATGCTTAGCGCCAACTGCTGCCTTTTTAGGGCCTTTACGCGTACGTGCGTTGGTCCTGGTTCTTTGCCCGTTTACCGGAAGTCCGCGGCGGTGGCGCAGACCACGGTAGGAGCCGATATCAATCAGGCGCTTAATGTTGGTGGTTTCCTCGCGTCTGAGATCGCCTTCTACTTTATAATCACGATCGATCACTTCACGCAGCCTGGTAATTTCATCTTCGGTCAGATCCCGCACTCTGGTATCCGGATTAACGCCGGTTTTTTGCAGAACCTCTTTCGAAGTGGTCAGTCCCAGTCCGAAAATATAGGTCAGCGCAATTTCAATGCGTTTCTCTCTCGGAAGGTCCACACCTGCAATACGTGCCATTATCTTCCCTCCTTCGGACGATTAACCTTGTTTCTGTTTATGCTTGGGGTTAGTGCAGATGATCATGACCCGGCCATGTCTGCGAATAACCTTGCAATTTTCACAAATGGGTTTAACTGAAGGCCTTACCTTCATGACAGTGCCTCCTTCCCTATCTTAAGCGATAGGTGATTCTCCCGCGGCTCAGATCATATGCTGATAATTCAACAGTAACCCGGTCACCCGGGAGTATTTTAATAAAGTTCATGCGCACTTTGCCTGATATGTGCGCCAATACACGATGACCGTTTTCCAACTCCACGCGGAACATCGCATTGGGCAGCGCTTCCAACACACGACCTTCAACCTCAATGACATCTTGTTTACCCAAGCATCTGTTCCCCCCTTTCCCTCTCTTTCCTAAGCCCCTCAAGGGCTTGGCGCACTTCCTCATTGCCGACATGGATTCCCTTTTCAATCTTAGCGGCAATTTCTGCGGCGATTTCCTGGCATAAATCAATATGCTGGACTTTTTTCTTTTTGGGATTGCCGACGGGACGATAATTGCCGTCAGTAACCAGTACCGTTTTATAATCCAGCAAGCGATATACCAAATATTCGCGACCTCGATCACGACCAGCTTTGGAGATTACCTTCTGGCCGATCTGAACAGGTCTGGCCGACATATCAGTTCTTCCCCCCATAGGCCGTCCCTACGTTCCTCCGGTGAGAATCTCAGGTTCGCCGTCGGTTGAGTATCTGATTTTATTCAAAGCACGCGGTCAGAGAGGCATCTACTGCAGGAACTGGCGCAGACAAGCATAGACTTCTGCCACCGACTTGCCGCCGTCAAATTCCCTCAGAATCCCCTTGCGGGTATAAAATTCTTTCAGAGGTTCCGTCTGCTTGCGATACACTTTGATGCGCTCCAAAATGGTCTCCGGCTGATCGTCGCTGCGCTGAATCAGTGCGCCGGAACAAATATCGCAGCAACCATTACTTTTCGGCGGCTTATTCTTTAAATGATAGATTGCCCCGCAGGAACAGCAAACCCGCCTGCCGGACAGGCGCTCTACAATTATATCATCAGAAGCTTCAATATCAAAGACCAAAGAAAGCGATCGTCCTGTTTTGGCAAGGTAGTCATCGAAAAATACTGCCTGATCCAACGTACGCGGAAAGCCATCCATCAAAAACCGCTCTCTGGTGTCTTCCGCGCTGAGACGATCAGCAACCATTGCATTCGTCAATTCATCCGGAACTAGCAGGCCTTGCTCCATGTATTGCTTCGCTTTTATGCCCAGTGCACTTTCCTGCTTAACAGCAGCGCGGAGAATGTCACCGGTCGAAATGTGGGGATATCCAAACTCCCTGGCAACCAGTTCCGCCTGCGAACCTTTCCCGGCACCCGGAGGACCTAAAAGCACAAAATACACCGCGCTTCGCCCCCTACTTTAAAAATCCTTCGTATTGACGCATCAACAGCTGTGCTTCGATCTGTTTCATCGTGTCCAGAGCAACACCGACGACGATGATCAGTCCAGTGCCGCCAAACGCGCCACCGAAGAGTGCCGGTATTCCGACAAAACTCAGCACGTTAGGCAGAACCGCGACTGCGGTCAGGAACAATGCTCCGACAAATGTTACGCGTGTTAGTACCTTTTCCAGATAATCCGAAGTGGGTTTGCCGGGGCGAATGCCAGGCACAAATCCGCCATACTTCTTCATATTATCGGCGACTTCAACGGAGTTGAAAGTGACTGCCGTATAGAAAAAGGTAAAAACAAACGTCAAAATCGCATACAAAAGCTGATACGGTATCGAGGTATAGCCCAGATGTTCGACGATCCATGTCGCCCAAGGAGCGTCCCCAAAGAAACTGGCAATTGTAATTGGGAAGGCCAGCAAGGATGATGCAAAAATAACTGGGATGACACCAGCTTGGTTTACTTTCATCGGCAGGTGCGTGGTCTGACCGCCGTACATGCGGCGTCCAACCACCCTTTTCGCATATTGAACCGGTACGCGACGTTCCCCTTGTGTTCCCATGACGATACCGGCAATAATGACGAGCGATAGCACCAACGAAAGCAGGAACAGAAGCGGATTCAGACCGCCTTCGCCAACACTGAGAACCGTTTGTCTGAGCGATGGGATCAATCGGGAAACAATACCCACAAAGATGAGCAACGAAATGCCGTTTCCAATACCCACTTCGGTGATTTTCTCGCCGAGCCACATTGAAAACATACTGCCGGCAGTGAAGACCAAGATGATCAAAGGAATATAGGAGTTGCTGATAATGGCACTCCTAAAACCTGCAACCAGCGCCCAAGCCTGAAACGCCGCCAACACAATCGTGGCATAGCGTTGGTACTGAGACAGCTTTTTGCGGCCTTCGTCGCCACCGTCTTTTTGCATGCGCTCTAAAGCGGGAATAACCATCACCAGCAACTGAAAGATAATCGAGGCAGTAATGTACGGCCCGACATTCAGTGCAAGGATGGTCATGTTACTAAGATTGCCTCCAGCAAACATGTCGACAAGGTTCAGCAACCCGCCGACACCGCCAAGATCTATCCGCGTAACATCAATACCTGGAGCAGGAATGTGCGAACCTAATCGGTATATACCCAAAAGCAGCAGAGTCATCAACAATTTTTTGCGAAGATCCGGCAGCTTCCAGGCTGTCCGCAGCGATTGAAACAATTATATCACCTCTGCTTTACCGCCGGCCGCTTCTATCTTCTCCACAGCCGACTTTGTATACCGATGTGCCTTAACATTGAGCTTACGGGTCAGCTCGCCGTTGCCCATCACTTTTAGGCCATCCCCCAAAGATTTGATCATGCCCTGTTCTTTCAGCACTTCAGGAGTTATTTCGGTTCCGTCAGCAAAAATGTTCAGCCGCTCAACATTAATCACGGTGTACTCTTTGCGGAAATGATTCGTAAATCCGCGCTTCGGCAGACGTCTTTGCAGCGGAGTCTGTCCGCCTTCAAACGCCGGCCCCTTGACACCACCTGAACGGGCCTTCTGACCTTTATGACCTTTACCGGCTGTCTTGCCAAGACCGGAGCCAATCCCCCGTCCGGTTCTCTTCGGATAATGCTTGGAACCTTCAGCGGGTTGCAGTTCATGTACTTTCACTAAAATCCACCTCCCTCTTTGCGATGGAGATTATTCGGTTACTTCTACCAGATGGCGGACTTTATCGATCATACCGCGAATAACGGGATTATCGTCATGTTCCACGGTCTGGTTCAGACGGCGCAAACCCAGAGCGACCACAGTCGCTTTTTGATCAGCAGCAAATCCTATGGCGCTGCGTTTCAGGGTGACCGAAATTTTCTTACCAGTTTTCTTTTTGCGTGGTGGCATTCTGCATTACCTCCTAGCCGAGGAGTTCGGCAACATCCTTGCCGCGCATCCGGGCGACCTCTTCCGCCTTCTTCAGGCTCTTGAGACCTGTTATGGTGGCGTTCACCATATTGATGGGATTGGCGGATCCCAATGATTTCGTAAGGATGTTTCTATATCCTGCCGCTTCCAATACGGCACGAACTGGTCCGCCGGCAATCACTCCGGTACCTTCTGCCGCTGGTTTCAAAAGGACGGCTCCGGCACCGAAGCGCCCAATTGTCTCATGCGGAATAGAAGATTTTACGATCGGAGCCTCAAACATATTCTTCTTGGCGTCTTCAACGCCTTTACGAATGGCTTCGGGCACCTCGGCGGCTTTCCCCAAACCGGCGCCTACGTTACCCTGACCGTCCCCGACCACTACGAGAGCGCTGAAACTGAAACGGCGTCCGCCTTTGACGACTTTCGCCACGCGATTAATGTGCACAACTTTCTCAATCAGTTCGGCTCCGGTCGATTCAGAACGTTTCAAGCCTTTCCCTCCTTTGCCTAAAACTCAAGGCCTGCTTCGCGAGCAGCCTCAGCCAGAGCGGAGACCCGCCCATGGTAAATGTGACCGCCGCGATCAAAAATTACTGACTTGATTCCTTGTTCCTGAGCACGTTTGGCAATGGCACTGCCAACCTCTTTGGCTGCAGCAATATTGCCGCCATGACCGCCGACTTTGCCCTTGATATCTCCGTCCAGGGTGGAAGCGGTTGCCAAGGTCGTGCCTTTTTGATCATCAATGATCTGCGCGTAAATGTGGTTGATACTTCTGAAAACAGCCAAACGGGGCCTTTCAGCAGTACCGAATACCTTTTTGCGGATACGCAGATGCCGTTTTCTGCGGCTGGCTTTGCGATCAGTACGCGTAATCATGATTGCACCTCTCTTCACCGGGAGAGTGCCCGCCTGCCCGGACCGCCCTCCCTGTATACTTTACTTTTTACCCGTCTTGCCTGCCTTACGCTTGATCTTCTCGCCTTCGTACCGCACACCTTTGCCAAGATACGGCTCTGGTGGACGCTTAGCGCGAATGTCGGAGGCCACTTGGCCAACCAGTTCTTTATCAATGCCGCGGACGGTAATACGAGTCGGAGCTGGGACATCGAACTCGATCCCCGTTGGCGGATCGAATTCCACCGGATGCGAAAACCCGAGATTTAAGACGAGCTTATTGCCCTGCTTGGCGGCGCGGTAACCGACGCCGCTGATCTCAAGGTTTTTGGAAAAACCCTTAGTCACTCCGTCTACCATATTGGCCAGCAAAGTGCGGGTTAAACCGTGCAATGACCGGCTCAATTTCTCGTCATCGGGCCTCTTGACAATCAGTTCTTCCTTGTTCTTTTCCACAACCATCAAGTCGTGAAAAGTACGGGAGAGCTCGCCTTTGGGCCCTTTAACTTTAACCAGACTGCCCTGGATGTCAACATTGACTCCGGACGGTATGGCGATTTCTTTTTTCCCGATACGTGACACTTTTTGGCACCTCGCTTTTACCAGACGTAGCAGAGCACTTCTCCGCCAATACCTTCCTGACGGGCTGCTTTATCTGACATAATCCCATGGGATGTAGACAGGACGGCGATACCCAAACCACCCAGAACTTTCGGTATCTGATGCTTTTGAGCATATATCCGCAGACCGGGACGGCTGATTCTCTTCAGACCTGTAATAACTCTTTCCCGGCCAGGTCCGTATTTTAAATACAAACGGATGATTCCCTGCTTGCCATCGTTCACTTGCTCGTAATCGTCCACATAACCCTCTTCTTTGAGAATACGGGCGAGTTCGCTCTTAATTGTCGAAGCGGGAACTTCAACCACTTTATCACGAACAATGTTAGCGTTACGAATACGGGTGAGCATATCAGCGATGGGATCGGTCATCACCATGCGACTAACCCCCTTCCAATGAGCTTACCAGCTGGCCTTGGTGACACCAGGTATTTCACCACGGTGCGCCAGGTCACGGAAGCATATACGGCACATGCCGAATTTACGAAGATATCCACGCGGACGTCCGCAAATCTTGCAGCGGTTATGGGAACGTACCTTAAATTTCGGCGGCCGCTGGGATTTCAGGATCATTGAGAGTTTCGCCAAAACAAATTCCCTCCTTTGCCTGTATGGCTCCCTATTTACGCCGCCCGGAAGGGCAACCCAAGCAGTCTCAATAATTCACGGGCCTCTTCGTCAGACTGCGCGGTCGTGACGATACAGATATCCATTCCGCGAATCTTATCGATCTTGTCGATATTGATTTCAGGGAAAATCAACTGCTCACGAATTCCAAGCGTATAATTGCCCCGCCCGTCAAATGCGCGGGTCGAGACACCCCGGAAGTCCCTGATGCGCGGTAAAGAGACGTTGAATAACTTATCCAGGAAATAATACATTCTCTCACCGCGAAGCGTTACTTTTGCTCCGATGGGAACTCCAGCGCGAAGCTTGAATGCGGCAATCGACTTTTTGGCCCGGGTAATCAAAGGCTTCTGCCCGGTAATCTGGCTTAGATCAGACACGGCTGCATCAAGTACTTTCGCGTCTCCGGTCGCTTCACCAACGCCCATGTTAACAACGACTTTCTCAATCTTCGGTACCTGCATGACGTTCTTGTAGCCGAAGCGCTCGATCATCGCCGGAACAACTTCATTAGTATACTTTTCCTTCATACGGATCACGATGCATTCCCCTCCTTCCCGGGCCTAGTCTATAGTCCGCCCGCAATGCTTACAGGCGCGTACCGGTTCATTTCCGATAGTATCGCGGCTGATACGGGTCGGTTTGCTGCATCCCGGGCAAATTAGCATCACTTTGCTCGCGGAAAGCGGCATCGGGATGTCGATCACCCCGCCTTGGGGAGATGTTTTTGTAGGCCTGGAATGCTTTTTGGCAAGATTGAGGCCTTCAACAACAACTTTGCCATCTTTCGGCAAAACACGGAGGATCTTGCCGCGGCGGTCCCTGTCTTTGCCCGACAGGATTACCACGGTATCGCCCTTACGTAAACGCATTTTTGTCTGGGCCACCACCGACGGCCTCCTTTCAACTGTCAGTAGAACTTTCTCACAATATCTTACAGAACTTCAGGAGCCAAAGAAACAATTTTCATAAAGTCTTTTTCGCGCAACTCCCGGGCTACCGGGCCAAAAATACGGGTACCGCGCGGGTTCTTCTGGTCATTAATAATTACTGCTGCATTATCGTCGAACCGGATGTATGAGCCGTCAGGCCTGCGCACCTCTTTTTTAGTACGAACGACAACGGCATGCACTATTTCGCCTTTCTTCACTCCTGCACCGCCTGCTCCTTTACGAGCTGCTGAAGGAGGAAGGGCATCCTTTACCACGGCGATTATTAGATCCCCGATACTGGCGTAACGACGTTGGGAGCCGCCTAAAACCTTGATGCACATAACCTTTTTGGCACCAGAGTTATCCGCCACATTCAGGATGGTTTGCACCTGAATCATTTCGGCCCCTCCTTTCCCACGATCTGGACTACTTGGCTTTCTCTACAATATCTACAACCCGCCACCGCTTGTCACGGCTTAGAGGCCGGGTCTCCATAATACGGACTTTATCGCCGGTCTGGCATTCATTAGCTTCGTCGTGAGCCTTGTAACGCTCAGTCCGTCTAATGGTTTTGTTGTACAACGGATGCTGTACCAGGCGCTCGACAGCAACGACAACGGTTTTATCCATTTTATCGCTGACCACCTGGCCAATCCGTGTTTTGCGAAGACTGCGCTCAGTCACTTGTAATAACCTCCTCCCCGTCGAAATCATGAGTCTTATAGACCCAGTTGACGCTCGCGGATTACTGTTTTTACCAACGCGATGCCCCGACGTACATCTTTCATCCTCATTGGGTTATCCAACTGGCCAGTAGCGAGTTGGAACCGGAGGTTAAAATACTCTTCTTTGAGATCGGCGAGCTTTTCATTTAGTTCAAATCCGGTCAAATCACGGATGTCTTTGACTTTAACCTTCATTAAGCTCACCCGCTTCCTCGCGTTTTACAAACTTGGTTTTAATAGGAAACTTGTGTGCCGCCAGCCGGCAGGCTTCACGTGCCAAGTCCTCAGGAACTCCCCCGATTTCAAAGAGAATTCTTCCGGGTTTGACAACGGCAACCCAATGCTCAGGAGCGCCTTTACCGGAACCCATACGGGTTTCAGCCGGTTTGGCTGTGACGGACTTATCAGGGAAAATCTTAATCCAGACTTTCCCGCCGCGCTTGAGATAACGGGTCAGAGCGATACGGGCAGCCTCGATTTGAACGTTGGTAATCCAGCCGGGTTCAAGGGCCTTCAGGCCATACTCTCCGAGTATCAGACTGGAACCGCGGATCGCCTTCCCCTTCATGCGGCCACGCATTACTTTGCGGTATTTAACTCTTTTGGGGACTAACATAACTTACTCGCCTCCTTGGGCACGGACGGCGGCTTTTTTCTCCGGCAGGATTTCGCCTTTATAGATCCATACCTTTACGCCGATCTTGCCGTAAGTTGTGTCCGCCTCGGCGAAGCCGTAATCAATGTTTGCCCTCAAAGTATGCAAAGGTACTTTTCCTTCGGTATACCTTTCCGTACGGGCAATTTCAGCACCACCCAAACGTCCGCTGACAATAATCTTGACGCCCTGGGCACCAAGACGCATAGTCCGGCCGATGGACTGTTTCATAGCTCTGCGGAATGAAATGCGCCGTTTCAGTTGAAAAGCAATATTTTCCGCAACTAGCTGGGCATTGGTTTCCGGCTGCTTAATTTCGGCAATATTAATATTAACCTGTCTTCCGGTGCGTTGCTCAAGGTCTTTACGCAGTACTTCTACTTCGGCACCACCACGTCCGATTACCATACCAGGGCGGGCAGTGTGAATGGTGACCTTCAGCTGGTTGGCCTTGCGCTCAGTCTCTACTTTTGCAACGCTGGCGCTGGCCAACTTCTTTAACAGATATTTACGGATTGCAATATCTTCGTGAAGCAAAGTGACATAGTCTTTCTCCGCAAACCACTTTGCATCCCAATCCCGAATAACACCGATCCTAAATCCAATTGGATGAACCTTTTGACCCACGCGTTATCCCTCCTATCGTTGTTTGAGGACAACCGTAATGTGGCTGGTCCGCTTACGAATCATAGCCGCTCGACCCTGCGCTCTCGGCATGAACCGTTTCAAGGTCGGACCTTGATCGACAAACGCCTGGGCAACATACAGGGCGTCGCGGTTCATCTGATGGTTGGTCTCGGCATTGGCGGCCGCCGACTTTACGACCTTAGAAATAACTGATGCGGCGGCTTTCGGGGCAAAATCCAAAGTACTGATTGCCTCCGCCAGGCTCTTACCACGAATTAAATCGATGACCTGTCTGACTTTACGCGGGGCAATTCTTACAAAGCGCGCTGACGCTTTGGATTCCATGCCTATACCTCCCCTCTCTCCCCTTTCAGGGAGGGCTGATTGCCTTATTTCAAGGCTGTTGACTTTTCAGTACGCCCACCATGACCGCGATAAGTGCGTGTGGGGGCAAATTCGCCGAGCTTTTGTCCGACCATTTCCTCAGAAATGTAAACCGGAACATGTTTTCGTCCATCGTGAACAGCCAAGGTATGCCCCACCATATCGGGAGTTACCATCGAGGCGCGCGACCATGTTTTAATGACGCGTTTCTCGCCTTTTGTGTTCATCGCTTCGACTTTTTTCAAAAGGCTCTCATGAACATAAGGGCCCTTTTTAACTGACCGTGACATTGCCGTTCCTCCTTCGTACCGCTTACCGGTTGCGCCGCTTAACGATCAAACGGTCGGACGGCTTGCGTTTCCGTGTCGGATGTCCAAGTGCTGGTTTACCCCACGGAGTTGACGGTGAACGACCAATGGGTGAGCGTCCTTCGCCGCCGCCATGCGGGTGATCAACCGGATTCATAACTACGCCGCGGTTATGCGGTTTGCGACCCAACCAGCGTTGACGGCCGGCTTTCCCGATGCGAACATTTTCAACGTCCTCGTTACCGACCTGGCCGATTGTTGCCATGCATTCCAGTCTGACCAGACGCATTTCCCCGCTGGGTAGCCGCAAGTTGGCATAATCGCCTTCTTTGGCCATTAACTGGGCCCCGACACCGGCCGACCGCACGATTTGGCCTCCGCACCCCGCGCGCAACTCAATGTTGTGAATAATGGTACCGAGCGGGATATTCGCCAGTGGCAATGCATTACCCGGCTTGATATCGGCATCCGGACCGGCCTGAATCACTTGACCCACTTCGAGTCCGTTCGGAGCAAGAATGTAACGTTTTTCTCCGTCTAAATAATGCAGCAACGCAATGCGTGCCGAACGGTTCGGGTCATACTCAATGGCGGCTACTTTCGCAGGCACGCCAATCTTGTTACGCTTAAAATCAATCACACGGTACATCCGCTTGTGCCCGCCTCCGCGGAAGCGGCTTGTGATCCGTCCGTGCACATTGCGCCCACCGGACTTTTTAAGCGGTTCCAACAGCGACTTTTCCGGTACGCTTTTCGTTACTTCCGAAAATTCGGAGACTGTCATGAAGCGGCGTGCCGGCGAAGTCGGTTTGTATTTACGAACAGCCACGCTATTGACCTCCTTTACACCGGACTGTCAGCCCGTTCTTATACACCTTCGAAAAACTCGATGCGGCTTCCCGGTGCCAAAGTCACGACGGCTTTTTTCCAATCCGGCCGCTGGCCGCGGAAACGACCCATGCGGGCAAATTTGCCTTCAACCCTCATCGTGTTAACCGCCAGCACCTTGACTTTAAATATTTTCTCAATGGCATCCTTGATTTGGGTTTTGTTCGCTCTGAGATCCACCATAAAGGAATACTTGTTCTCTCCGATTAGATCATTGGTCTTTTCTGTGACCAACGGTTTGCGGATAATATCCCTCGCATCCATTAAGCGAACACCTCCCCGACCATCTTGGCAGCATCCGCTGTCAAAACGAGATTCTTGTGCCGCAGCACATCATACACATTCAGGGCTGTTGGAATCATGGGTTTGATGCCGGGAATATTGCGCGCAGACTTTTTGGTATTCGCATCTTCCGCGGCCAGTACCACGATGGCCGAACGATCCACGTTCATTTTTCCCAACAGCGCAGCCATCTCTTTCGTCTTTGGCTCCTCGAAATGCAAGCCTTCGACAATCAAAACCTCGCCGTCGCGCACTTTGGCTGAAAGAGCAGACTTAATGGCGACCCGGCGGGCCTTTTTCGGCAAATCATACCTGTAATCCCGAGGTTGCGGACCAAAGGTAATTCCGCCTTTAGTCCAAATCGGCGACCGGCTGCTTCCATGACGAGCACGGCCAGTGCCCTTTTGTCTCCAAGGTTTACGGCCTCCGCCGGAAACCATTGCTCTGGTCTTGGTGGCTACGGTCCCCTGACGCATACCAGCTAATTGCATGGTAACTGCTTGATGCAGCAGGGCTTCGTTTACGTCTGCTCCGAACACCGCGTCGTCGAGGTCGAAGTCACCGACCAGTTCTCCCTGGGCGCTATACAAAGGTACTTTAGGCATTTGACATCCTCCCTTCGCGACCGGTTACTTGGCTTGTTTGACCCTTTTTGTGGTCCGTTTGACAAGAACCATTCCGCCGCGACTTCCGGGAACTGAACCCTTAATTAAAAGAAGATTGCGTTCGGCGTCCACGCGCACTACCTCCAGACCCCTGGTTGTCACGCGTTCCATTCCCAGATGGCCGGGAAGACGGCGACCTTTGAAAACTCTGGCGGGGTCGGTTCCGCTTAAAGAACCTGGACGGCGGTGATACATTGAACCATGGCTCATTGCCGCTCGATTGAAATTGTGCCGTTTGATGGCACCGGCGAAACCTTTTCCTTTGGAAGTACCAACGACATCGACAATTTCGCCTTCTTTGAACATGTCTGCCTTGATTTCCTGTCCAACGGTGAGGTTTTCGCCTTCTTCCAAGGCAAACTCTCTCAGGTAACTGACCGGCTTGGCATTTGCCTTCGCAAAATGCCCGAGCAACGGTTTGTTGGTCCTATTTTCTCTCTTCTCTCCAAAACCGAGCTGCACAGACGTGTATCCGTCTTTTTCCAGTGTCTTGGTTTGCATAACAGTGCAAGGACCAGCCTCGACTACTGTCACTGGAACAGCCCGGCCTTCGGGGGTAAAAATCTGTGTCATACCGACTTTTCGCCCCAAAATGCCTACTGGCATATTGGCACCTCCTCGGATGTCCGACAGGCGAACATAAGAGTCATTTTTACAACTTGATCTCGATATCCACGCCCGCCGGCAAATCTAAACGCATCAAAGCATCTACAGTTTTCGGAGTCGGCTCGAGAATATCGATGAGTCGCTTGTGAGTACGCATCTCAAACTGTTCACGAATATCTTTTTCCACGTGCGGGGCACGTAATACCGTGAAAATATTCTTGACTGTCGGCAGCGGAATCGGTCCTGATACCAATGCACCGGTTCTCTTTGCCGTCTCGACGATCTTCTCCGCCGACTGGTCCAGAATTTTATGATCGAAGGCCTTCAGCCGGATCCTTATTTTCTGGCTGGCCACATCCGGTCCCTCCTTCGTCCCTCCGGGTATTGGGGGCAATTCGCATTACTGCGGGCGGCCGGTTCCCCCAGCCGCCTGCGGAAAAATGATTACTCAATCACTTTGGTAACAACGCCGGCGCCGACTGTGCGTCCGCCCTCACGGATTGCAAAGCGTAGGCCTTCTTCCATAGCGATCGGGGTAATGAGTTCGATGTACATCTTAATGTTGTCCCCAGGCATAACCATCTCAACGCCTTCCGGAAGCTTGGCCACACCGGTAACGTCGGTGGTGCGGAAATAGAACTGCGGACGATAGCCGTTGAAGAACGGGGTATGGCGGCCGCCCTCGTCTTTGGACAACACGTATACTTCGCCTTCAAACTTGGTGTGCGGAGTGATTGAACCCGGCTTCGCCAAGACCTGGCCGCGTTCTACATCTTTGCGATCAATACCGCGCAGCAGGAGGCCGACATTGTCGCCTGCTTCGGCCTGATCCAGCAGTTTGCGGAACATTTCTACGCCAGTGACGACTGTCTTGCGGATTTCTTCCTGCAAGCCGATAATGTGAACCTCTTCCCCAACTTTGACGGTTCCGCGCTCTACACGGCCGGTGGCCACTGTACCGCGTCCGGTAATGGTGAAGACGTCTTCTACCGGCATCAGGAATGGTTTATCCACTGCACGCTGCGGTGTCGGAATGTATTTGTCAACGGCGTCCATCAGTTCCCAAATCTTGCTGCACCACGGGCATTCGCGAGAACCGCAGCCACATTCCAGCGCTTTCAGGCCGGAACCTTTGATGATGGGAATCTCGTCGCCAGGAAACTCGTACTGGTTCAGAAGGTCGCGCACTTCAACTTCGACCACTTCGATCAGCACTTCGTCATCAACCATGTCGACTTTGTTCAGCCAGACTACGATGTACGGCACGCCAACCTGGCGGGCCAACAGAATGTGCTCACGGGTCTGCGGCATCGGGCCGTCTGCGGCTGATACAACGAGGATTGCGCCGTCCATCTGAGCTGCGCCGGTGATCATGTTCTTGACGTAGTCAGCGTGACCCGGGCAGTCCACGTGAGCGTAATGCCGCTCAGCGGTCTGGTACTCAACGTGCGATGTGTTAATCGTGATGCCGCGCTCCTTCTCTTCCGGAGCCTTGTCGATTTCATCAAATCTCATTACGGTAGCATTGCCGCTCTTCGACAAACACAGGGTGATCGCCGCGGTAGTGGTGGTCTTACCATGGTCAACGTGACCAATGGTGCCGATGTTCACGTGCGGTTTGTTACGCTCGAATTTTTGCTTAGCCATTAATCTTACTTCCTCCTTCAACCGGAATGTTGGGAGTCTTCCTCTCCCAATTTAACTCGTTCTTTATATCAACACGGCCTTTTGCTTTAGTTTCAGGCCGCGCGTGCCGCCTGCCGGATTTCGGGTATTAGCTTACCGGCGACCAATAACTTCTTCCGCAATAGCTTTAGGAACTTCCTCATAAAAAGCCGTATGCATGGTATAAGTGGCGCGTCCCTGTGATCTGGACCGCAGTTCCGTAGCATAGCCGAACATTTCGGACAATGGAACATGAGCACTAATCACCTGAGCGCCCGGCCGCGTGTCAATTCCCTGAACATGTCCGCGTCTGGAGTTCAGATCTCCTAAAACGTCACCCATGTATTCTTCCGGTACAACAACTTCTACATCCATAATCGGTTCGAGTAATGCCGGCTGAGCTTTACGGCAGGCTTCACGAACACCCATCGAGGCAGCGATCTTGAAAGCCATCTCCGATGAGTCAACTTCATGATAGGAGCCATCCACAAAACGGACCAAAACATCTACGACCGGGAAACCAGCTAGCACGCCATTCTGCAGAGCCTCGCGCACTCCGCTTTCTACTGCCGGAATGTACTCTTTGGGAACTACACCGCCAACAATTTTGTTGACAAATTCAATACCTTCGCCTGCGGAACGGGGCTCAACTTCAAAAACAACATGCCCGTATTGCCCGCGGCCGCCAGACTGCCTGACAAATTTGCCTTCGGCTTTGGCCGCCGTACGAATGGTCTCTCTGTACGCAACTTGTGGCTTGCCAACATTAGCCTCGACGCGAAATTCGCGCAGGAGTCTGTCAACGATAATCTCCAAGTGCAACTCGCCCATACCTTTGATAATTGTCTGGCCGGTTTCCTGATCGGATTGCACCCGGAAAGTTGGATCTTCTTCAGCCAGCTTGATCAGAGAAGTCGCCAGCTTATCCTGGTCGGCTTTTGTTTTCGGCTCAATGGCAATTGAAATAACCGTCTCTGGAAATTCCATCGCTTCAAGCAAAACCGGGTGTTTCTCATCTGTGAGAGTATCTCCGGTGCCGCTTTCTCTGAATCCTACAATCGCGGCAATGTCGCCAGCGTACAATGCGTCAATATCTTCCCGGTGATTAGCGTGCATCCGCAGGATGCGCCCTACTCTTTCCCGTTTTTGTTTCGAAGCGTTGTAAATATAGGATCCCGTATTCAGCACGCCGGAATAAACTCTGATATAAGTAAGCTTACCAACAAAAGGATCCGTCATAATCTTGAAGGCCAGGGCTGTAAAAGGAGCGTCATCTTTCGTTTCCCGGATGATCTCTTTTCCTTCGGGGGTTGTGCCGGTGGTAGCCGGCAGATCCAACGGCGAAGGCAGATATGCCACCACACTGTCCAACAGAATCTGAACGCCTTTATTCTTAAAAGCCGAACCGCATAATACAGGGATGATCAGGTTCGCGACGGTGAGCTTTCTGACGGCAGCCTTAATCTCATCGACGCCAGGCTGAATACCTTCAAGATATTTCTCCGTCAGCGCCTCGTCATGTTCTGCCAAACCGGAGATCAGGAGCTCGCGATATTGATCGGCTGCTTCCTGCATATCTGCTGGTATAGCAACAACCTCACGCTTAGTTCCTAAATCATCCTCGTAGACGATTGCGTTCATTTCGATCAGATCAATGATGCCACGAAACGCATCTTCGCTGCCAATGGGCAGTTGAATTGCCAACGGGTTGGCACCCAAACGTTTACGAATTTGTCCGACAACCCGCTCGAAATCCGCTCCGACACGGTCCATTTTGTTAACAAACGCCAGCCTGGGTACTCCATATTTATCGGCTTGACGCCACACCGTTTCGGACTGCGGTTCCACTCCGCCAACTGCGCAAAACAGAGCCACGGCGCCGTCTAGCACTCGCAGCGAACGTTCGACCTCCATGGTGAAGTCCACGTGGCCGGGCGTGTCAATAATGTTAATACGATGCCCTTTCCATTCACAACTGGTAGCAGCTGATGTAATGGTAATTCCGCGCTCCTGCTCCTGAACCATCCAGTCCATTGTCGCGGAACCTTCGTGAACCTCGCCCATGCGATGCAACTTCCCCGTGTAGAAGAGGATGCGCTCGGAAGTCGTAGTTTTTCCAGCGTCGATGTGCGCCATAATGCCGATGTTTCTTGTATTTTCAAGTGAAAATTCGCGAGCCATCATCTCATACCTCCTTCAACACAGGCTCTATTATACTCCAAATCTTTACCAACGGTAATGAGCAAATGCACGGTTGGCCTCTGCCATTTTATGGGTATCTTCACGCTTCTTAATCGAGGCACCCACGCCTGACGCGGCATCCATAATCTCTCCGGCCAATTTCTCGACCATCGTTTTCTCGCCGCGTTTACGTGAATAGCTGATTAACCAGCGCATTGCCAAAGCAGTACGGCGCTCGGGGCGAACTTCTACCGGAACTTGGTAGGTAGCACCACCGACTCTGCGGGCTTTGACTTCAAGTACCGGCATGACATTCTTCATCGCTGTTTGGAATACTTCCAGCGGATCTTTGCCGGTTTTTTCCTTGATGAGGTCAAAAGCATCATACATAACTCTTTCGGCAACGCCCTTTTTGCCGGAATACATAATCTTACTGATAAATTGTGAGACGACTTTGCTCTGATACAACGGATCAGGCAAAATTTCGCGTTTGGCTATATAGCCTCTTCTAGGCAACCAGGAGTCCCCCCTTTTTACTTCTTGCCCTTCGTCGCAGCGGCTTTCGGCCGTTTGGCGCCGTATAACGAGCGACCTTGCCTGCGATCCTGGACACCGGATGTATCAAGAGTACCACGAATAATGTGATAACGGACGCCGGGAAGATCTTTGACACGACCGCCGCGGATCAATACTACTGAGTGCTCCTGGAGGTTGTGCCCTTCACCCGGAATATAGGCGGTAACCTCGATCCGGTTAGTAAGCCTCACTCTTGCGGTCTTCCGCAAAGCTGAGTTCGGCTTTTTCGGAGTCATGGTGGAAACGCGGGTGCATACTCCGCGCTTCTGCGGGTTGCCTTTTTTACTGCTGACTGCTTCTTCACGATTGGTGTTGTATGACCACCGCAAAGCCGGAGCGCCGCTCTTAACAGCAATCGACTTGCGTCCTTTACGAACCAGCTGATTAATGGTCGGCATGATTGCTACACCTCCTTCCCGGCAAACACTGTTGATCTGGGGTGGACTGGCCCGGTTCACGCAAAAGCGTGACCACGCTTGCTCCAACCTCAATCTTACATAATTTCCCCAAATCGCTTTGAGAAAATGTCGTTTTTTCGATCGATAAGCCTTTTTCCTGACAAACTTCGGTAATCTGCTGCACCAAATCTTCTTCGGCATCCGCAGCCAACAATACTCGAGCGGCCTGATCCTGTTTCAGTGCGCGCAGGGTCTGTTTGTAACCGACTACTTTCGCTTTACTGCTAGCGATCAAATCCTGCATCCTGGCAGGTTCCTCCCTTATGCCGAAAAGAATGCTCTTTTCCGGACACTATTATATTTTAACAGCAGGGAGAAACACTGTCAAGAAAATATCATTCTGCATCCGCAAGAGGTTCATCCTCGTGGAGGCCGGTGTTCTCCACTCCGGCTTCCATTTCTGCCTCATCGTCATCCGGGAATCCAACCATACCAGTGCCGGCCGGAATCAATTTGCCGATAATGACATTCTCCTTCAACCCCAGAAGATGATCGGCCTTGCCCTTAATGGCGGCATCCGTAAGCACACGGGTGGTTTCCTGGAAAGACGCTGCCGACAGGAAGCTGTCCGTAGCCAGTGAAGCTTTCGTTATTCCTAGCAGTACTGGCTTTGCAGTCGCAGGCTCGAGACCTTGCTGGACCACGGCTTCATTTTCGCTCTCAAATGTCAGAATATCCTCCAGACCGCCTGGCAAGAACTCCGTATCTCCGGGAAGATCGACTTTGACTTTGCGAAGCATCTGCCGCACAACCACTTCAATGTGTTTATCATTAATTTCAACGCCTTGTGAGCGGTAAACCTTCTGTACTTCGCGTACCAGGTATTTCTCTACCCCGCGGATTCCTTTAATCTTTAGGATATCATGCGGGTTCACAGAGCCTTCTGTCAGCTGATCGCCAGCCGCCACAACTGCGCCGTCGCGAATATGCAACCGGGCCCCAAACGGCACCACATAAGATTTTTCCTCGCCATTCTCGGTGGTGATGTTAACCTTACGGCTGCCTTTTTCGTCAACAACTGCCGCAGTACCGCTGACTTCGGTAATGACCGCCTGCCCTTTCGGCTTTCTGGCCTCGAAGAGCTCTTCAACCCTGGGCAAACCGGCAGTAATGTCATCGCCGGCAACACCGCCGGTATGGAAAGTACGCATGGTCAACTGTGTACCCGGCTCGCCAATCGACTGGGCAGCGATAATACCGACTGCTTCCCCGATACCAACTGACTTATTAGTGGCCAAATTGCGGCCATAACACTTGACACAGACACCATTGCGGGTGCGACAGGCCAGAACCGAGCGCACTTTGACCTGCGTGACATTGGCTTTGACCATCGCCTTGGCCAGACTTTCGGTAATTTCTTCATTGGCCTTCACAATCAGCTCGCCGCTTTCAGGATTAACGACATCATCTTGCGCGTAACGACCGATGATACGATCCTGCAATCCCTCAATCACTTCATTTTCGCCTTCGCGCAGATCCTCCAGGATAATCCCATTGGTTGTTCCGCAATCTTCTTCACGGACAATGACATCCTGAGCCACATCTACCAGACGACGGGTCAGGTAACCGGAGTCTGCAGTACGCAGCGCTGTGTCAGCCAAACCTTTGCGGGCACCATGGGTGGAGATAAAATACTCCAAAACGGTCAGGCCTTCGCGGAAGTTCGCCTTAATAGGAAGGTCGATAATGCGTCCGGACGGGTCGGCCATCAAACCGCGCATGCCTGCCAGCTGGCTCAGCTGCGAGATATTACCGCGCGCTCCGGAAGTCGCCATCATGTAAATTGCGTTAAACCGATCCAAGCCATCCAGCATCGCCTGCGTCACTGCTTCACGGGCTTTGGTCCAAATATCGATGACCCTTTGGTAACGTTCATCAGCTGTAATTAATCCGCGTTTATACTGCAGCTCAACCTGCTCAACCTCTGCTTCGGCATTGGCCAGGATTTCCTTTTTAGCCGGCGGTACCGTAATGTCACTAACCGCAATCGTCGTACCGGATTGCGTGGCAAAACGGAATCCGAGGCGTTTGACCGTGTCCAGCAGCAAAGCCACTCTTTCAGTCGGGTAAATACGGGTGAATTCCCCGACTAATTTACCCAGACGCTTACGATCAATCACTTCATCAATGTAACCTAGATCCTTGCTGAGCTCCGGTACGGCCTTGCGCAGTGAATCGTTGAAAATCAAGCGGCCGGTTGTTGTCTGGATGCGTTTGCCGTCCAGCCGGACCCAAATTTCCTCGTGAAGCTCAACGTTACCGGTATGATAGGCCATAATGGCTTCTTCTGTATCTTTGAAAGCCGGGAGAGCTGCATCCTCCAGAGCGTCTCTCTTGACAGTCAGATAATAGCATCCCAGTACCATATCCTGCGTAGGTGTAGCAATTGGCCGGCCATGTGCTGGAGACAGGATGTTGTGCACCGACAGCATCATCTCTTTAGCTTCCTTCTGAGCCTTCCTTGACAAAGGCACGTGGACAGCCATCTGGTCACCATCAAAGTCAGCGTTATAAGCTGAACAGACCAGCGGATGAATCTGAATGGCGCGTCCTTCAACCAAGACAGGCTCAAATGCTTGGATACCAAGGCGATGCAGGGTTGGCGCACGGTTCAGTAACACCGGATGATCTTTGATTACATCCTCCAGCACATCCCACACTTCCGTACGGGCCCTTTCAACCATGCGTTTAGCGCTCTTGATATTGTGCACCAGGCCTCTATCGACCAGTTGCTTCATGACAAAGGGCTTAAACAGCTCCAGAGCCATTTCTTTTGGCAAACCGCATTGATGCAGCTTCAATTCCGGACCGACTACGATTACGGAACGACCGGAATAGTCGACACGCTTGCCAAGCAAGTTCTGGCGGAAACGTCCCTGCTTACCCTTCAGCATATCGGAAAGGGACTTCAAAGGGCGATTGCCAGGACCGGTTACGGGGCGACCGCGCCGTCCGTTATCAATCAAGGCATCGACTGCTTCCTGCAGCATACGCTTTTCATTGCGGACAATAATGTCGGGAGCACCCAGTTCCTGCAATCTTTTCAGGCGGTTGTTCCGATTGATCACACGCCGATAGAGGTCATTCAGATCTGAGGTCGCGAAACGGCCGCCGTCCAACTGCACCATTGGGCGCAAATCCGGAGGGATAACCGGAATTACATCCATAATCATCCATTCAGGACGATTGCCTGATTTACGAAATGCTTCAACAACTTCCAGGCGGCGGATAGCGCGAATACGCCTCTGTCCGGTGACTTCCTTAACTTCTTTGCGCAGATCTACGCTATACTGCTCCAGATCGATCTCTTCCAGCAGGTTCTTGACCGCTTCCGCACCCATTTTGGCCTTAAAGACCTGGCCATAGCGCTCACGGGCTTCCCGATACTCATTCTCAGTGAGCAGCTGTTTCTTGCTGAGCGGCGTCTCGCCGGGATCGATCACCACATAGGAGGCGAAGTACAAGATTTTCTCCAGCGCCCGCGGAGACATATCAAGCAACAGGCCCATACGGCTCGGAATGCCTTTAAAGTACCAAATGTGCGAAACCGGCGCAGCCAATTCGATATGACCGAGACGTTCACGACGCACTTTGGAACGTGTCACTTCCACACCGCAGCGATCACAAATGATACCTTTATAGCGGATACGTTTATACTTGCCGCAGTGACATTCCCAGTCTCTTTGCGGACCAAAGGTTTTCTCGCAGAATAGTCCTTCGCGTTCCGGCCTGAGGGTACGATAATTGATCGTCTCGGGCTTCTTAACTTCCCCGCTCGACCAGCCTCTGATGCGTTCGGGCGACGCGAGTCCAATTTTTAAGGCGTCGAAACTATTAGCTTCCGGCATCACAGCGACCCCCTCTATTTGTCAATTGCTCTATCGAGTTCTTCAAAATCTTCCGCTTCAGCTTCTGCCTCGCTATCGATTGCATCGCCGTCAGCAATCCTGGCTTTCACGGCGACATCGGCGGCCTCGCCGCTATCAATGTCGGCTTCAAGAACCGCGTCAAGGTCAGGTTCTTCCATATCCTCAACTTCCATGTCCGCTTCCAGGCCTACCTCAGCTTCGTCGGCAGCGTCAATTTCATCCTCGCCGCCATCTTCGTCCTGGTAATCGTCATCGCCATCATCGCTGTCGCCGCTACGACGACCGGATCCGGACCGCGATGCCTTTGCAGCTGGTATCGGCTCAATGTCGATGCCCAGTTCTCTGGCCATTTCACGAACATCCTCGCGTGAATCTTCATCCTCATCGTGGATCTCGATTTCACCGTGCTCTTTAGACACGACTTTGACATCCAAGCCCAGACTTTGCAGCTCTTTGATCAGAACCTTAAAGGACTCGGGCACGCCCGGTTCAGGAATTGGTTCCCCTTTGACGATCGCCTCATAAGTCTTAACACGTCCAACAATGTCGTCCGATTTGACTGTCAGCAGTTCCTGCAGAGTATAGGCAGCACCATAAGCTTCGAGCGCCCATACCTCCATCTCTCCGAAACGCTGGCCGCCAAACTGAGCCTTGCCGCCCAGCGGCTGTTGGGTAACGAGCGAGTACGGACCGGTCGAACGGGCATGAATCTTGTCGTCAACAAGATGCGCCAGTTTCAGCATGTAGATATACCCTACAGTAATCTCATTATCAAAAGGTTCGCCGGTACGCCCGTCATAAAGCACTGTCTTCCCGTTCTTGGGAAGCCCGGCCTCTACTAAAGCATCAAAGACGTCATCTTCATGGGCACCCCCAAATACCGGAGTGGCCATGTGCAATCCCAAAGCATCGGCAGCCCAGCCTAGGTGGGTTTCAAGGACCTGACCGATGTTCATACGGCTCGGCACGCCTAGAGGATTCAGCACAATATCAACCGGATTACCGTCTGGCATATAGGGCATATCCTCGAGCGGCAAAATCTTGGCGATAACACCCTTGTTACCATGGCGTCCCGCCATTTTGTCGCCTTCAGAAATCTTACGCTTCTGGGCAACATACACGCGTACCAGTTTGTTAACACCAGGCGCCAGTTCGTCGCCGTTTTCACGCGAGAAGATCTTTACATCCACAATTTTGCCAAACTCGCCGTGTGGTACCCGCAGCGAAGTATCACGCACTTCGCGAGCCTTCTCTCCGAATATGGCACGCAGCAGGCGCTCTTCCGCGGTCAGTTCGGTTTCTCCCTTGGGAGTCACTTTGCCGACCAATATGTCTCCCGCACGCACCTCGGCACCGACACGAATAATGCCCGAAGCATCCAGATCTTCCAGGGCTTCCTCGCCAACATTCGGGATGTCCCGCGTAATTTCTTCCGGCCCAAGCTTAGTATCACGAGCTTCGGCCTCATATTCCTCGATATGAATTGAGGTGAAAACATCGTTTTTAACAAGATCTTCGCTGATTAGAATCGCGTCTTCATAGTTGTAGCCTTCCCAAGGCATAAACGCAACCAGCACGTTGCGTCCCAGGGCCAGCTCGCCGAAATCAGTGGCCGGTCCGTCAGCAAGCACATCGCCTGCCTTAACTTCCTGACCGCACTGTACGATTGGCTTCTGATTAACGCAGGTGCCTTGGTTACTGCGCTTATATTTCAAGAATCGATGTCTTTCGCAGGCTTTCACAGAAACCGTCTCGGAAAGCTCCAGTGCCTTCACGGGATACAAGTCCTCAGAGTGCAGGCCGCCTTTGGCAACATTTGTGATTTCGATGCCAGGAACCTCGGACAGCGCAGCGCACAAACGCCCAATTGTTTCAAAAGCTGCGAAGCTGAACTCACCCGCGGCCACAAACTGCTCGGCTTTCTTCCATTTAAAATCGATGGCCAGGTTCGCGTTATATTTCCCGATCGCCAGCCGCGCCTCTCCAACTGTGCCGAATTTGGACATCGGAAGGCTGGCTTTGGCGGCTGTTTCTTCAGTCGGGATGCGTAGAGCCTGAATGACTTTACTGATCGGAGCATCAGCAAATTGATCGGCATTAAATCTGATTGTAAAGCCTTCGATTTCAAGCTCTGTCTGATCGCCAGATACATAAGTTACCCGGCCATCATTGCGTGCCAGAACGACTACACCAGAATCAATGGCCGCCTTGTATTCCATTCCAGTACCAACAAGCGGCGCCTTGGGTACCAGCAAGGGCACTGCCTGCCGCTGCATGTTTGAACCCATCAGGGCACGGTTGGCGTCGTCGTTTTCCAGGAACGGGATCAAAGCAGTCGCGATACTGACGAGCTGCTTTGGCGATACGTCCATATAGTCCACTTGCTCTGCCGGGACGACCAGGATTTGGTCTCTCAAACGCACTGAAACGCGCGTATTGACAAATTTGCCTTCTTCATCAAAAGGTTCATTAGCCTGCGCAATGACATACTTATCCTCTTCGTCAGCGGTCAGATAAATGATATCATCAGTCACCTTACTGTCGATCACGCGGCGGTACGGAGTCTCAATGAACCCAAATTCATTGATGCGCGCGTAAGTCGTCAAGGACCCGATCAAGCCGATGTTCGGACCTTCAGGGGTTTCAATCGGGCACATTCTCCCATAGTGAGAATGGTGCACGTCACGCACTTCAAATCCGGCGCGTTCACGGGAAAGACCACCGGGACCGAGTGCCGACATACGCCTCTTATGAGCCAGTTCATCCAGCGGATTGACCTGTCCCATAAACTGAGATAGTTGACTGGAGCCAAAAAACTCTTTAATAGCAGCAACTACCGGCCTGATGTTGATCAAGGCCTGCGGAGTAATAGCGTCCACGTCTTGAATGGTCATTCTTTCGCGGACGACACGCTCCATACGAGACAGTCCGATGCGGAACTGGTTCTGAAGCAATTCGCCGACCGATTTGAGGCGGCGGTTGCCAAGATGATCAATATCATCAGTTTCGCCGGTTCCCAGCAACAGATTATACATGTAAGTTACTGATGCAATAATGTCTTCCTTAGTAATTGTCTTGACGTCGCGCGGGATGTCCAAACCGAGTTTCTTATTGAGCTTATAACGGCCTACCCCGGCGAGATCATAGCGCTTCGGATCAAAGAACAGCGTCTCAAAAAGCTGACGAGCGCTTTCTGGTGTCGGGGGCTCGCCCGGACGCAGCCTCTTGTAAATCTCAATGAGCGCTTCGTCTTCGTTGGTGGTATTATCGCGCTCCAGTGTATTACGGAGCGCATCCGAATCACCGAGCGCCTCGATAATCTGATTATTGCTCGCATAACCCAGAGCCCTTACCAAGACAGTGGCTGGATTCTTTCTGGTCCGATCCACTCTGACATAAAGCACGTCGTTGGCGTCAAATTCAAACTCAAGCCAGGCTCCGCGGTTCGGAATAACGCTGGCGGTAAAGAGCGATTTACCGCTGGTGTCGAGCGAACTATTAAAGTAAACCCCAGGCGACCTGACGAGCTGGCTGACGATGACACGCTCGGCTCCATTGATGATAAAGGTGCCTTTTTCCGTCATCAATGGGAAATCGCCCATAAATACTTCCTGCTCTTTGACCTCTCCGGTTTCCTTGTTGATTAGACGTACACGGACGCGCAAAGGAGCGGCGTAAGTAACGTCGCGTTCTTTGCATTCATCAACTTCGTATTTCGGTTTTCCCAGACTGTAATCAATGAATTCCAGCACAAGGTTTCCTGTGAAATCCTGAATTGGCGAGATGTCTCGAAACATCTCTTTCAAACCTTCGTCCAAAAACCATTGATAAGATTTCTGCTGAACCTCGATCAGATTGGGAATCTCAAGGATTTCCTCAAACTTGCCGTAACTGCGCCGTTTACGCGAACCACAATAAACAATGGTATTGTTACTTTGTCCGCGATCTTCTGCGCGACTGGCGGCCGACTCTTCCTCAATGAAAGCGGCGCCTGCTGCCTTTTTGATCCTGTTCGGCATACCGTTCACCTCTCATCCTAGATTCCTTGCTGAGCAAACGAGCATGCTAAATATGTAAGACTGCGCTTCTCAGCTCCACTATATATAACCAAGCCAGTGGTTACAACTCATCGGTACTCTAATGGGAATAACTATCCGTTCCTTAAATCGGTTCCTTGAATCGGTTCCTTGAATTGTGGATGTATAAAGACAACACAAAGCAAGGCTGCTCCAAAGCCACCTCGCTTTTTTTAAAACCACAATGATGACTGTTGATGATTAATTGAGGACAGTTTAATCTCATGTGAAACGATGTTATTCACAGTGATTATCCCCTCGACTCCCCTCTACCACCCGCATTTTTTAATGCTAACATATCATAGCATGCTTGTCAATCTTTTTTTAATGCATAAATTTTATAATTCGCGTTTTGAGTCGCGTTTTGAGTCGCGTTTTGGGTCGCGGCTGACGCAGTACAAAAAGCTGGACCCCGTTTGTGACAAGGCCCAGCTTAAGCTTGAAATGGTGTGCAACCGTAGGTTGTTACTTAATCTCCACTTTCGCGCCGACTTCGGTAAGCTTGGTTTTGATTTCTTCGGCGTCAGCTTTGGCAACACCGGTTTTAACAGCCTTGGGAGCGTTATCGACCAAATCTTTAGCTTCTTTCAGGCCCAGTCCGGTAATGTCGCGGACAACTTTGATGACCTGAATCTTCTGGGCGCCGGCTTCGGCAAGAATGACATCAAAATCGGTCTTCTCTTCGGCGGCCGGAGCGGCGGCGGCCGGGGCTGCAGCAGCGACTGCTACCGGAGCAGCGGCAGAAACGCCAAATTTCTCTTCAAACGCTTTGACCAAATCGGCCAACTCAAGAATAGTCATACCTTCAACAATTTCAAGCACCTGATCAATTTTCGACAATGAATTCTCCTCCTCTGACTTTTAACTTTAAATGCATTTCATAGTAAACGGAATGGACCCTTACGCCTCTGCACGGGAGGCACGCAGCGCTTCCAATGCATAGCCAAGATTGCGGATCGGAGCACCAAGCAGCCTGGCAAAGTTGGTCATCGGTGCACTCATGCTGCCGATAGCTCTGGCGAGCAATTCTTCTCTGCCCGGCAAATCGGCTAATGCTTTCACTTTATCCAGCGAGAGAACCTCACCGTTCAGCAAGCCGCCTTTCAGCTCCAGATTCTTATGGGTCTTGGCGAACTCAGCCAGAATTTTCGCCGGAGCAACCGGGTCTTCGTACCCAAAGGCGTAAGCGGTCGGGCCTTCGAGCATCGAATCCATACCGTCGATTTTGGCTTCCTTGGCTGCCAGCGCCGAAAGCGTGTTTTTAACGACACGGTATTCTACATTGCTCTCGCGCAGTTTTTTGCGGAGAACGGTTACCTCACCGACACTCAGTCCGCGATAATCCGCGAGCACAACTCCAGCTGCCCTGGAAAACTTCTCTTTCATTTCAGATACGGTTGCCTCTTTTTCGGGTCGTGCCAAATAACTACACCTCCTATCCAATAAAAATAGGGCCCCCGCAGACAAGGAGGCCCTTCACATTACTGGAAGGTCTTCTGCCTCGGCAGGCGGGTCAAAAACCCCTTAAGCATACGCACCTGCTGTCTGCGGCAAATCCAAAACGATATATTTTTACATTATGCCCCCTGTGCTGGTACGAGCAAGTTCAAGAGGTAATTATTTCTCCGTTCCTCCACCCGCGGCCGCCACTATGGGGCTGATTTTCACACCAGGACTCATAGTGGAAGAAACCACTACACTCTTAATATAAGTTCCTTTGGCAGTGGCCGGTTTAGCTTTGACAATTACGTCAAACAGGGTTTTGAAGTTGCCAATCAGTTTATCAAGGTCAAAAGAGACTTTGCCGATGGGAACATGGATAATACCAGTCTTGTCGACGCGGTACTCCACTTTACCGGCCTTAATGTCCTTGACGGCTTTGGCAATGTCCAGAGTAACTGTGCCAGTCTTCGGGTTCGGCATCAAACCTTTGGGACCCAAAACACGGCCCAGTTTACCGACAGCACCCATCATGTCGGGTGTGGCTGCGGCAACGTCAAATTCCAGCCAGCCTCTGGAAATATTTTCAATCAGGTCTTCCGCGCCGACCACATCGGCTCCGGCTTCCTCAGCCTCTTTCGCTTTTTCGCCTTTTGCGAAAACCGCGACTCGGACGGTACGGCCGGTTCCGTAGGGTAATACAACGGCACCGCGAATTTGCTGATCTGCATGACGCGGGTCAACGCCCAGACGTATGGAAAGTTCGACGGTCTCGTCGAATTTGGCCTTAGCCATATTCTTAATCATTGAGAGAGCTTCTTCAGGACTATACAGCTTTTGGGGTTCGACACCAGCAGCCATTTCACGATAGTTTTTGCCATGACGCGGCATTTGCTTTTCCTCCTTTGTGGTACAAACGGACTTGGTCCTCCCACTGTGCCAAAAGGCACTATCGAATGATTATTCTTCGACAACAACGCCCATGCTCCGGGCTGTCCCTGCGACCATACGCATCGCCGCTTCAACATCCGCAGCATTAAGGTCCGGCATTTTAACCTGTGCTATTTCACGCACTTTATCTTTGGAAATGCTGGCCACTTTGTCACGGTTGGGAACGCCAGAACCTTTCTCAAGGCTGATGGCCTTTTTGATTAGCACCGGGACCGGGGGCGTCTTCGTGATAAACGTAAACGAACGGTCTTCATAGACAGTAATGACAACTGGAATGATCATCCCGGCCTCTTTGGCTGTCCGCTCATTAAAGGTCTTGACAAACTCCATTATGTTGACACCGTGCTGTCCAAGAGCAGGACCGACTGGCGGTGCAGGAGTCGCCTTTCCGCCGGGCACCTGAAGTTTAACAAGTGCCGCCACTTTCTTCGCCATTTCTTTGCACCTCCTTACACGCCAGTTATAGCCATGATAAAAGTAGTAATGTTGATTGCTCTATTCAGAAATACGAACGCGTCAAACGCGTTCGACCTGACCAAATTCAAGTTCAACCGGTGTCTCCCGGCCAAACATACTGACCAGTACTTTGATCTTGCCGCGCTCCGGATTGATTTCTTCCACCAATCCGTCAAAATTCTCGAAAGGCCCGCGGATTACCTTGACATGATCACCAACGGCATAATCAAACTTCTGCCGCGGTTCTTCCATACCAAGCAACCGCATAATTCCGCTCACTTCTTTTTCCTGAAGCGGAATCGGTTTGGTGCCAGAGCCGACAAACCCAGTCACCCCTGGCGTATTGCGCACAACATACCAGGAGTCGTCTGTCATTTCCATTTCAACCAAGACATATCCGGGATAGATCTTCTTTTTGGTCAGCTTACGCTTCCCATCCTTGATTTCGATCTCGTCTTCCATAGGGACAACCACGCGAAAAATCTTGTCTGCCATACCCATGGAATCAACCCTGCGTTCCAGGTTAGCCTTGACCTTATTCTCGTAACCCGAATATGTGTGAATTACATACCAATTTCTGTCCATTCAGGGACCCCTTTTTCCTCCAGACCGGTCATTACTGGCCGTAGTCCGAAAGGCGATACCGCTACCTAAGGAATAAGCTAAACAAAGCGGTTAATGAGACATCGAAAAGTGAAACAATCCCGGCCATCACAAAAACCGTGACAATGACCACCAAAGTATTGTTGGTCAACTCTTTGCGGTTTGGCCATGATACTTTGCGCAGTTCAGCCCGCACTTCGCGGAAAAATCTGCCCACTTTGCCGGGGGCTTTTTTGGTTTCCGCCACAAAATCCACCCCTTTTCTCTTCAGAAGGCGCATAAAAGACGCTCGCTACTATTACGATGGCAATATTAGCGGGTCTCTTTATGCACGGTTTCCTGGCGGCAGAACTTACAATACTTTTTCAGCTCAAGCCGTTCGGGGTTATTCTTCTTGTTCTTCATGGTACGATAATTACGATTTTTGCATTCCGTACAAGCCAGGGTGATCCCCTCGCGCATCGGAAACACCTCCGCTGCATAACCTATAATTACAAGGACAACCTTGCATAGTCACTAATAGAATTTACCACAAAACGTAGAACGTGTCAAGAATCTTTGCCCGCTGGACAAGTCCGTTATTTAGTAAATTTACCCCTTTATTATGGCCAATCCGCCGCAGAAAAAACTTTGGAAACTTTGGGGAGGAACTTTGGGGACGGTTCTAAAAGTTCAATTTGACATTTACTGGCATAAGGCACTTTTAGAACCGTCCCCAAAGTTCCAAAAGAGAGATCTGTCCCACAAGCGCAGGACAGATCCCCTAAAAACTGTCTTATGCTGAAATTTAGGCTGAAAATATCTTACTCAATCACTTTGGTAACAACGCCGGCGCCGACTGTGCGGCCGCCCTCACGGATTGCAAAGCGTAGGCCTTCTTCCATAGCGATCGGGGTAATGAGTTCGATGTACATCTTAATGTTGTCCCCAGGCATAACCATCTCAACGCCTTCCGGAAGCTTGGCCACACCGGTAACGTCGGTGGTGCGGAAATAGAACTGCGGACGATAGCCGTTGAAGAACGGGGTATGGCGGCCGCCCTCGTCTTTGGACAACACGTATACTTCGCCTTCAAACTTGGTGTGCGGAGTGATTGAACCCGGCTTCGCCAAGACCTGGCCGCGTTCTACATCTTTGCGATCAATACCGCGCAGCAGGAGGCCGACATTGTCGCCTGCTTCGGCCTGATCCAGCAGTTTGCGGAACATTTCTACGCCAGTGACGACTGTCTTGCGGATTTCTTCCTGCAAGCCGATAATGTGAACCTCTTCCCCAACTTTGACGGTTCCGCGCTCTACACGGCCGGTGGCCACTGTACCGCGTCCGGTAATGGTGAAGACGTCTTCTACCGGCATCAGGAATGGTTTATCCACTGCACGCTGCGGTGTCGGAATGTATTTGTCAACGGCGTCCATCAGTTCCCAAATCTTGCTGCACCACGGGCATTCGCGAGAACCGCAGCCACATTCCAGCGCTTTCAGGCCGGAACCTTTGATGATGGGAATCTCGTCGCCAGGAAACTCGTACTGGTTCAGAAGGTCGCGCACTTCAACTTCGACCACTTCGATCAGCACTTCGTCATCAACCATGTCGACTTTGTTCAGCCAGACTACGATGTACGGCACGCCAACCTGGCGGGCCAACAGAATGTGCTCACGGGTCTGCGGCATCGGGCCGTCTGCGGCTGATACAACGAGGATTGCGCCGTCCATCTGAGCTGCGCCGGTGATCATGTTCTTGACGTAGTCAGCGTGACCCGGGCAGTCCACGTGAGCGTAATGCCGCTCAGCGGTCTGGTACTCAACGTGCGATGTGTTAATCGTGATGCCGCGCTCCTTCTCTTCCGGAGCCTTGTCGATTTCATCAAATCTCATTACGGTAGCATTGCCGCTCTTCGACAAACACAGGGTGATCGCCGCGGTAGTGGTGGTCTTACCATGGTCAACGTGACCAATGGTGCCGATGTTCACGTGCGGTTTGTTACGCTCGAATTTTTGCTTAGCCATCATTCTCCCCCTTCGATCTCCAGGATCATTATGCGTAATAAACGATTCTTCTTATTCTACAGGGTTGCTGCTTATCCTTCCCAAAATCGATTGATTGCTCTAGTTCAGGAAGTTCGCTGCAAACACTTTCCATTCATCGTTAACATTGGCAATTTGGACGACAATGTTCGTGCAGGAGATTCCCGACCATGTGCAGATCGTCCCGCCGCCCTTTACAATAAAGGTCAGCTCGTATCTCAACCAGTCATCACTCACCCTGATTTCATTCCAACCATCGCCTCCCGTGCTGGAACTGACGGCTGGGTCCTGGTTCAACACTCTATAATTAGCTAGTTCGTAAGGAGGCGCTACCGGCATGCCGAAATCTTCAAAATTGCAGTAGCTCGCAAGAGTATATTGCGATTTTAACAAGTAAGCGTAAAAGTCCACCGTGGTATACTTCTTCACATCTACCGCTGCTTCGCGATAGGAAGCATTCAGGAAATTCTCCGCCAGTTCCCGTATCTCATTTGGCACTCCGGTCAGGACCGGAGTGCTGGGAGCGGATACTTCTCCATAACTGTCACAGGCAACAATCCAATAGTAAATCTGCTTTCCGGATATATATGATACAGAATGAGCTGTACTGGCGGGGTTAGTAACATTGGCAACTTCGACGGCCATGGAAAAGTCATTTGCTTCATTGCGATAGATGCGATAACCCGCCAGCGCTGGATCATTAGGCTTCTGCCAGGCCAAGTCTACGATCTGGTCCTCTTCCAGCGTACTCATATTAGTACAAGTGAATGCTGTCGGTGCCCCCGGGTACAGCTCCCGTGCACCGGCGTTGAAATAGCGCAATTTCCCGTCAATCAAGGATACTTCCCAAGTTTCTAGCACTTCCAGCCAGCGCCTTGTCCGGTCTGGATAGAGATCGCTAAACCGCCCGGCCAAAGATCCAGGCACTTTAATTGTAGTATTGCCGCCCAAAGTGCTTCTGCTGAAGGCCGGATCGCTTAGTTGCAAATCCCAGCGGCAAGCGATCGGTGCAGTTGTGCCAAATTGCTCAAGCATATCATAGACAAAAAGAGTCTTATTAGTTGACGAATACAATGCACCAACAGGCATCCATTTAAAATCCGCTGCCAGCATGCCCGTCATACTGTCCTCTTCACGGGCCAGCGCATACGCGACGAACTGCTGGACTGTTTCCAGAGCGTTCACCACATATACTTGCTTAGGAAGCGAATAATCACTCAGGATTTCCACACCGGAATATTCATCCACGCTACGTACCCAATAATAGTATCTTCCTGTCGTCAGGGAACTTTCAAGATAACTGCTGCCTATGCCTGTCGAACCGATCGGCACTGCCGCGTCCGCAGGCTTTGTCGCAGTGTCAGTACGGTAGATCCTGTAACCGTCGATCTCCGCGTCTTCAGGCACAGGGGCGGTCCATCCCACATCAGCTGACGCATCACCGCCTGTAACCGTCAGGGCAGTCGGCGCTTTGGGCAATCGGACTTCATTCTCGATTGTCAGCGTGACCAGCTGCCAACGCTTGTTGCCGTATTGCACCGTTCCAGACGCGCGATAACTGCAGCGCACAAAGGTTGTTTCACGCCGCATCGTCCAGTTATCATTGCCAAAACTAAAGTTTGTTTTGGACCCGCCGATAGACTGATAAGTCGTATCCGGTCCGGGGTAGACAGCCACATAGGCGGCCGGTAACTCTGCTATAGCTGTGGCTCTGTCTTTGGCTACCCCCAAAAATGTATAACTAAAGGCGTCTGTCAACCAGCCAGATAAAGCGCCGCTGCTGTTATCGGCCATCAATACTGCCGCCGCATTTAAGTCGCCTGTGATTACGGCCGGATTGGGAACGAGCAATAAAGTCACATTACAGGGCACACCGGCAACAAGCTCCAGCACGTCCTGTCCGGCAGTGAGGTAACGAGGTGCTTTTCCGGCGCTGACACTCTGATAACGAATGGGCACCTCCGTAATGGCGAATGTACCATTGCCGATGTCAGAAACAGTCGACTTCTGGGGATTAGATCCCACAATCACAACCGTGGCTTCTCCTAATGGTTCTCCCAGGATATCCTGAATCGTCCCTTGCACGGTCGTTGTCGAAAGCTCAATAGCCCTTTGCCGCGGATCGGCGGCCGACTGTATGGCATCCAGATCAGCATCAACGCCATCGTCGTTCAGTTTGCGTCCGGTATTGGCCAGGTACAGCTCAATTGCTGCCACCAATGCGTTCGTTTCGGGACCGACATTAATTGTAAATGTACTTTTCTCAGGATCCGCGATTTCGGACTTTCGGATGATACTCTTATTTGTTTGGGTATTGGGTCCGTCTTTGATGGCGTCCCCCGGCAGGTTGGCAGCCCGGGCGGAAATTATGTAATTCCGATCACGGCGAAGACCTCCAATACGATAGGCGGAGGTCTTGAGCGTGCCGGCTTTGATAGTTTCCATGTCCGCGTATTTCAGACCATCGTCCATAATTGAAATTTCGGCGTAAACATTAGCCGACCAATCCGGCACCCCCGCTGCAAAGGTGGCCGTACCTTCGATTGAAATTGCGTTCTCTTCCAGCACCAGCAATATTGGAGTCACACTCAGCTGGGCATTTTTCTCCAGCACAACCGTTACTTTTTGTGCGATATATCCCGCCCGGGAGGCGGTTATGACAATATTTCCTGCTGGAACAGCTGTGGAATATTCTCCGTTCTGATTCGTCTCCAATTTTTTTACGATTGAGCCGGAGGCTACTTCGACTTTCACTCCGTAGATAGGATCGCGCCCTTCATTGCTCAAAACAGTGCCTTTAATATTGCCTAGAGATGATGAAGGTGGATCCTTTTTTTTGCAGGCTGTCATAGAAATCAGCACCAACACAATAATAAATATATAAATAGTCCGCTTTTTCATAGGTAGTCCCTCCAAACTGAGCAGTTTTCGCTGTAGTTTTCGCGGTCAGGTATCTACAATTCAAAATAATTTTCCATCCTTATTATCGGCTGCTTCGCAGACGCGCTTGAGCAACCCGGTCATAAAAAAGAACCGCTTCTTGCGAAACAGTTCTTAAAAAATGAATGGAGCCCGCAACCAGAATTGAACTGGTGACCTCATCCTTACCATGGATGCGCTCTACCTACTGAGCTACGCGGGCATTGGTTGCGGGGGTAGGATTTGAACCTACGACCTCCGGGTTATGAGCCCGACGAGCTGCCAGCTGCTCCACCCCGCGACTAAACTTATTAAATTTTAAATAATGGTGGAGGGGGAAGGATTCGAACCTTCGAAGGCTGAGCCAACAGATTTACAGTCTGCCCCCTTTGGCCAACTCGGGAACCCCTCCACTAGAGTCCCCAAAGAACCGACAATCGCTATTATACAATACTGTTCAGCATATGTCAAGATGGTACTGATTGGTTATGAAAAGCTCGGCGCTCGTTGGCGATCGTCAGCACCCATTGGCATTGGTCAGCACTCGTCTCTTTTTTCGAGATACCTTTCCAGTTTGCGTTTCACACGCTGCAAAGCATTATCAATGGATTTAACATGACGATTCAGTTCCTGGGCAATTTCCTGATACGAGCGACCATCTAAATACGACATCAGGACTTTCCATTCCAAATCGCTCAGAAATTCACCCATCTTGTGTTCAATATCCACAAACTCTTCGCGACTAATAACAAGCTCCTCAGGATCAGTGACCTTGGCTCCTGACAGGACATCAAGCAGTGTACGATCTGATTCTTCATCATAAATTGGCTTGTTAAGCGAAACATAAGAATTAAGGGGGATATGCTTCTGCCGGGTGGCCGTCTTGATCGCGGTAATGATTTGACGCGTGATACATAATTCGGCGAACGCCCGGAAGGAAGCCAGTTTGTCATTGCGAAAATCACGAATCGCCTTATAGAGTCCGATCATTCCTTCTTGAATAATGTCTTCACGATCTGCTCCGATTAAAAAATAAGAACGCGCTTTGGCTCTGACAAAATTCTTATACTTATTGATCAAGTACTCTTGGGCGGCGTCGTTGCCTTCTCGTGCAGCTTCGACGATCATTTCGTCTACCATTTCATCATATGATTCGAAGGCATCTCGCGGAATAGCTGAGCTCACCGACATCGCCTCCATGTAATAAATAACTGCCCCGCTTGTCCATATGAACATTATACAATAGCGACAATTCAAGCGTCAAGCAAACAGCGCTAACCAAAGGTTACATAATATGGCGGAAGTCGCAAAAAACTGCGCTATTCATTTGCTACAGTAGCGTTTTTCGATGGGTATTGATCCACCGAAATCCGTTCGTGTGTACCATCGGGGCCGTCACGCCAGACTTCAACATACTCTGTTTCAGGCTGTAACCGAGTGATAATGCGGTGACTCAGGCTATATGCTCCCGCGGGCTTCGCCCCGCCGATGATCGAGACCGTCAGTGAATTCTCGTGCACCCGGGCCGCGATCATGAGGTTAGCATTGGTTGTATTGCGGAATTTGAAGTCGATGGTGTTATAGTAGACTGTGGCATCCCGTCCGGGAGGAACATAACCGACCAGCAAAGAATGCGGCCGGCGCTCAGTAGGCTTAAGCCCAGCCAGTAATACGGCATTATAGAGCGTTGTAACGACCTGGCAAACGCCTCCGCCCACACCCGGAACGTACTCCTGCCGGACAATTTCCAGTGCTGGTTTGAATCCGGCTGCTAACGTACAGGGACCGACAACCTGATTAAAAGAGAATTCCTGACCAGGCATCAGCAACGTGCCGTTGATCATACGCGTCGCTAAAGTGATATTGTGAATCCTGTTGGCATTTGAGCCGCTGAATTCGGTAGTAAAAGAGGCTAACAGGAAACGCACCCGTCCCTGGGCAATGTCGCGGGTCGTAATGCTTGGAGGCAGTTTTTTTACGGTAACTGCTACGCTGTCGCGCCCTTGCGCGATGGCGTCAATGACCTGTGTCAAGGTCTGATCCATATCAGCAGTTCGGCCAGCCTTTTCGGGACAGATCTGACCGGTCCGGGGATCCAGAAAGGCATCTTCGGCAGCCGTGAAAATGACTTCCGCAATAGTATCAGCAATTGCGCGCCAGGCCGCGGTTTGATTGGCGTCCGCCTTCCACGGCAGCGGAATGCTCTGGGTCTTTCTGGCCAGCAGCTGTCTGATCCATGCCGCTGTCTTTCTCGCCGCGCTGCCACTGTGCCCAACAGCATACGCCTGCTGCGCTGCCTGATCCCAGTCTGGAACTGCAGCTACATCAGTGATCCGCACCTGCCAAATTCTGTTGTCGTAAGTCAGGGTAATCACATCTGGGTTACTGCAGTTGGCGCGGAAGTTTTGGCGCAGGTTTTCGGATGCCTGCTCCGGCAGCATGCCACCAACCGCAATGCCGCCAATGTCGACTCCAGGGAGAATACGCGGCTGCCAATAAAAGACAACCCTTGCTGCCGCCGAAGCCGCGACGATGAGCACCCCCAACCCCAGAATCGCAAGCAATCGTTTCAGTTTCATCTAAAATACCCCCGCTGTCTTCAGGGGTAGTATGCCACAATCAGGCGGAGAATCAATCATGCGCCAGATAGGCTTTGATGCGCATTCTGCAGTGCGTGTCAGACAGGAGCGACCAGCTGTTCCGCCGACGGCCAGAGGGCGTTGTCGAATCTCCTTTTGAGGGCCCTCAGTCGTTGCCGGGCTTCTGCTAATGTACATCGTACCGGTTGTACTCTGAGCCCCGGCCAAAGCTGTGCCACAACAGGGCGGTCGGCACTAATAAGTACGGCCAGACGGGGATAACCGCCGGTAGTCTGGGCGTCAGCCAATAACAGATATGGGTTTCCCGAGGCCGGCACCTGCACGGTTCCAAAAGTAACCGGTGCAGATGTAATATCATGCCGGGCGGCTCTGATAGCTGGGCCTTCCAAGACAAACCCCATCCGATCAAAACGCTGGGAGACTGTGAAGATCTTGCCGTAAAAAGTGTCCAGCGCCTCCTTATCAAAGAGCGCTTCTTCCGGCCCGGAAAGAAAATGTAGCCGCACAGGATCGCTGACCGGACCGCGCAGCGGATCCCGCACAGCACCACTGTCGCTGCAACTGCCGCTGCAGCTATTTATCGCAATCCGATCACCAGCCCGCAAAGTGCGCCCGAGCGAGTCGTGCCCACCCAGCCCTGAACGCCCATCGGAGGCAACGCTACCCAAAACCGGAGCCGCAGACAGGCCGCCAGCAATCGCTAAGTATGCCCGGCAGCCATTGCCCCTGTCGCAAAGCGCTCCCATAGAGAGTTCAGCCCCGTCAGGCCATGCAAAAGCACTACCGGAAAGCAGGGTTTGGCGATCGATCTCTGCCCCACCTTGTTCAGTAAGTACCAGTGTTCCGCTTGTACCATATATGGCCGCCATGAGAGGATCACGGCCATGATAACGCAAGACGGGGCCGCTGAATGTCATTTCCAAGACAGCGTTGCCTGAATCATTGCCTGCAATTTTGTTAGCGAGTGCTGCCGCCAGTGGATCCATGGCGCCACAGACTGGCACCCCCAGCGCCCGGTATCCATACCGGCCGCAATCCTGAAGCGTTGTCCACGCCCCGGGCGCAATCACTTCGAGAAAGGCTTTATTATCCGCAGTCATGATTTAGCAGCCGAGGCCTGTGTCGATGTCGATTTCGATGTCGATGCAGATTTCGAAGCCAATGCCGGGGCCGGTGACTGGATCGTAATCCCGGCCGCATTCAACGCGCCTGCAACTGCTCTGGCAAAATCAGCAGCGTTGGCCTGATCGCCATGGATGCAAATTGTCCCAGGCCGTAGCGCTATTACAGCCCCGTCCGCGCACAGCGCTTTCCCCTCTATAGCCATCAGCACCGCCCGGCGGCCCGCTTCCGCAGGATCACTCACCAAAGCGCCTTCCTTGCTGCGGGGCGTTAAGTTTCCATCCGGCAAATACGTCCGGTCGGCAAACCCCTCCTCAATAACCGTCAACCCAAGCTCCATGGCGACCTGCACTGCCGCGGAGCCAACCGGCAAGTATAAAAGCAGTCCCGGATCAACGGCTCGTACGGCGGCAGCCGCCGCCCTGGCCAGATTGACATCGCGGGCAATCATGTTATACAGCGCACCATGCGGCTTCACATGGGACAGTTTCGCACCGCTGGCCCGGGCAAAAGCATCCAGCGCGCCAATCTGATAAACAATCAAATCCTCCGCCTCTCGTGCGGTCACCCGCAACTCGCGACGTCCAAACCCTGGCAAATCGGGTAATCCCGGATGGGCACCGATGGCGGCGCCGCACTCAGCAGCCATTTCGACAGTACGGCGCATTACGGATGGGTCGCCGGCATGAAAACCGCAGGCAATATTGGCCGAAGTAACATAGGTCATAATCTCTCGATCCGCACCCAGGTGATAAACTCCGAAGCTTTCTCCCAGATCACAATTAAGGTCGATCCTTGGCAAGTGTCTGTCCCCCCTTTTCAGATCGGTTCAAAGCGCACCCGATCACCGGGCTGTAAATAGCACGGCTGAGCGCGCTGCGGGTCAAACATTAGAACATTGGTGCGGCCAATCAACCGCCACCCGCCAGGAGCTTCGCAGGGATAGATTCCAGTCTGACGGCCAGCCAGCCCTACTGACCCGCGCGGCACCTTTAGACGCGGCTGTGCCAGTCTTGGCACAGCAATGGCAGGTGGCACCAGCCCCAGATAAGGAAAGCCTGGCAAAAAACCGATCATATAGACTTCATAGATCTGTTGCGCATGAATGTCGACGACTTCTCGAGCAGTCAAACCCGTCATCCGAGCCACTTCTGCCAGATCCGGACCATCGGCCCCGCCATAACTGACTGGAATGGCAATGATGCGCCTCGATTGTTCCAGATCGCAGGTCTCCAAGCCCTCTAATCTGGTGATCAACTCGTCATAACAAATTGCCATGGGATCAAAATGGACGGCCAATTCCGTGTAAGCCGGGCAAACCTCGATGACGCCCGTGATCGCAGCTTGGCTAATGGCCTTTGCCATGGCGTGCACCCGGCGGTTAATTTCCGGAGCGATGCCATCCCCAAATCTTATGAGAACAGCCGAATCTCCAAAAGGTATGGTGATCCGGCCATTATTGGCGTCAAACACGCTATTGCTTTGGTTTTGGCTACGATTGCTCATCGTTTATCCCTGCCCAGCACTTTTCCTGGCATCACGCTTACGCAGCACTTCATAAATCAACAGCCCGGCAGCTACCGAAGCATTTAGTGAACCCACCTGGCCGCGCATCGGTATGGCCGCCAGAAAATCGCAATGCTCACGAACCATCCGGCTGAGCCCTTTCCCTTCACTACCAATTACCAGACAGACTGCGCCCGCGAAATCAACCGTGCGGTAGTCTGGCCCATTCATATCTGCTCCAATAATCCACAATCCCTTTTCCTTCAATTCTTCAATCGTGCGGTTGAGATTCGTAACGCGCGCCACCGGCAGATATTCGGAAGCACCGGCGGAAGTTTTGACTGCGGCCGGGGTCAGCCCGACCGAACGCCGCTCCGGAATTATGACGCCATGAGCCCCCGCTGCTTCAGCTGTACGGATAATGGCACCCAAATTGCGGGGATCCTCGAGACCGTCAAGCATCAGAATGAAAGGCGGTTCCCCTTTTTCGGCAGCAACCGCCAAAATTTGATCAAGCGTGGCATATGCTCTGGCTGCCATTGCGGCAACAACGCCTTGATGCCCCGAATCCGGAGCCATTTTATCCAAAACGGCGGGTGTCACTTCGCTGACAGGAATCCGCCGCGCATGCGCCAATGACAGTAAATCTTCCAGCCCGCGCCGATTACCGGCAGCAACATACAGTTTGTTCACCGGACTTCCGGCTCGCAAGGCTTCCATAACAGGCTTGCGCCCGGCAATATATTCTTCGCTCATGGATCCACCTCAATTTTCCCACTTAATCTACGAGTCTACACATTGCCCACTCAATCTACCGTGTTTACACCAATCTGCCGCATCCATGGGATCCTTCCCGACAGACTCCTTCTGTCTCGCAAGACGGACCCGCCTTTTCAAATAGGAGCGGAGCCACTGTTCTAACCAAGGTGAGCATTTTCAAGGCCAAGTCACGGATTTCCCACTGCGCCCGCTGACAGGTACGGTGCGCAAAAAAGTTCAACAGGCCATGCGCATTCATAGTAATAACAATCTTTGTCTCGCAGGCATTCGGCAGGACATAACGGGCATCCTCACGCGGAATACCCATCGCTGACAAGCGCTCGTAAGCGGCAGCCGTTTCAGCCATGACCCGCTCAAATTCCGCCAGTGCCCCTGGTACTTCGGCAATGGTAGGCGGTATGATAAATGCAAAGTTCTTCTCACTGACATAGCGCTGGGATTGCTGCGAATAGGAAGCGATCCGGTGTCTGACCAGTTGGTGCGTTAGTGACCGGCTGACGCCTTCCACGGCAAATGTAAAGGAGGCGTGTTCAAACGGCGACCAGTGTCCGGAATCAGATAAACGCCGGATCAACCGTTCTACATCCGGGCGTTCCATGCGTTCCTGAAGCTGCTGAGCACCAATAGCAGCATAGCATAACCGTGCAGCTGCAGCCACCGTCAGTTCCGGCTCAGGCGTATACGCGATTAGATCACATCTCATCTTGACCGTTAGCCTCCTTAAGAGCGGCGCACAGCAGAGTTTGCAGCCGCTCGGTACGACCGCACAAATGTAAATACCCCAGCACCGCTTCGAAAGCCGTACTATGCCTGTACTCCAAAACATCCGCACTGCGCGGATGCGTGGAGGACTTGGCATTACGGGCCCGGCGCCATACATCATGCTCATCCGGCTCCAAAATGGGCTCAATAGCATGAGCCATGCGTGCCTGGGAAGAGGCGCGCACTAGTTCAACTGTATGACGGTGCAATTCCTTGAGCGGGCCGTTCATCTCTGTTGCTGTTAGTGTCCTGACATGCAATTCAAAAACCGCGTCCCCGACATACGCCAGTACCAATGGCGCCATTGCAGATGGATCGACGCCCCTGTTTTCATCATCTAGTAATCCCATTGCCAACCTCGTTTCTCAAACCGACTTCCTTCTCAAGCCTTCTTCCAGCGTACACCCTGCGGAGTATCTTCCAAGACAATGCCTTTGGCACGCAGCTCATCACGGATTTGATCAGCTAGTGCCCAGTCCCGACTGGCTTTGGCCTGTTGCCGCCTGGCAATTTGATCTGCAACATAAGATGCCAATTCAGCGTCCACTGCCTCTTCAAAATCAAACAAACCTAAAATTCCACCCAGCTCGCGCAAGAGAGCGGCGGCTTTGGCTACAGAATCAACGTTCCCGGCTGTACGCTCAAAATCCTCCTCAATAGTCAATCGGTTAATCTCTCTGACCATATTATAAAGTGATGCTAAGGCAACCGGTGTGTTAAAGTCGTCTTCCATTGCTGCGATGAACTCTCTCTTGGCCGTCTGAAGTAGGTCGTCAAATGATACCGCCGCCTTCGCTTTCGCTTCACCTATCCCAGTAGAGTCCATCTGGGCGACCGGACCGGCTTTGACCAGTTCTTCCATGGCCATCAGCGCTGTTTCTAGACGTTCCAGGCCTTTAGCAGCCGCAGTCAGCTCTTCCGCACCAAAGTTCAGAGGCGAACGATAATGCGCTGTAACGATAAAGAACCGGATCACCTTGGCGGGATATTTCCCAAGCAATTCTCTGACCGTGAGAACATTCCCCAGCGATTTGGACATTTTCTCGCGATCAATCACCAAAAAGGCGTTATGCATCCAATAGCGCGCCAGTGGCTGACCTGTAAAGCCTTCTGATTGGGCGATCTCATTCTCATGGTGCGGAAATATCAAATCTTCTCCACCACCATGAATATCAAAAGTGCTGCCCAGGTATTTCAGAGACATGGCCGAGCATTCAATATGCCAGCCCGGACGTCCAGGACCCCATGGGGAATCCCAAGCCGGTTCGCCCGGTTTGGCAGACTTCCAGACCGCAAAATCCATGGGATGCCGCTTGCGCGCATCTACTTCGATGCGGGCACCGGCCTGCATATCCTCGAGCGAACGACCGGAAAGCTTGCCGTATCCCGGGAAGCTCTCGACAGCATAGTAGACATCGCCGTCCACTACATAGGCATGCCCTTTCTCGACCAGACCCTTAACCATATCGAGAATCTCCGGGATGTGTTCGCTGACTTTCGGAACGATATCCGGCATTTCAATTTTCAGGGCCTGCAGATCCTTAAAATATTCGCCCGCGAACTCGGCCGAAATGTCCAATGCTGGACGGCCAGTTTGCATGGACTTGGCAATAATTTTATCATCCACATCCGTAATATTCTGCACGAAAACAGTCTTGTAGCCCATATAGCGCAGAAAACGCCTGATGACGTCCCAAACTAGCGGCGGGCGAGCATTACCAATATGGGCATAACTATATGGGGTGATGCCGCAGACATAGGCACTGACTACCCCTTTTTCACGCGGGATAAATTCCTCTTTCTTATTGGATGCGGTATTGTAGACCCAAATACTCATCAAAAATCCCCCATATCACTCTTAGTTTAACTCCGGCGTAGTAGTAGTAATAGTATATTTCCAAAGTCGGAAAAAGAAAAAGGCCATCCGTTCAGAGACGGATAGGCCGTGGTCCCACTCTGATTGAAGGCATAAGCCTTCCACTTGTCAGCCTGTGCAGCTTCCAGGGCGCTAACGGGCCCACCCGAAAGGGTTTCAGCCCCACTGGGCTTTCTTCCCTCCTGCTCCGAGTCCGCATTTCGCATACCATCCCCTGACACAGCCGCTCTCAGCCGCTGGCGGCCACTCTCTGAGCCGGTAATGGCAGCTACTTGATCCTCATCATCACAATGCCATATTACTAACATTATAATCAACCCACTGCGGCACGTCAAGGAGGAGACAAGGGACACAGGGGGACGGTTCTTTTGTGTCATTTTATTGCTTCTCTGCCACGATGACACAAAAGAACCGTCCCCCTGTGTCCCTGCGCCCGCGCCTACCCAAGTGTCGCGCACAGAGCAGGAGATTCATGCAAAAAGATCGAACCGTTCTAAAGAGCAAACAAGATCGGAGGTTGTGTTTTATGAAAATTGCGCTGTTGGCTTTTTATTCGGGATTGCAGGCTTCGGAATCCCAAGTGCGCCTGTCGGCGTCTCTTTCCGATGAAATTGCCGGCATACCCGGATGGTCTGCAGTTGTTCTTAATGAGACTTCCCAAAAAGTGGCCGCCTTTAACGATCCGGACACGGTCCCGGTCATCCTCTCGCTCAGCGGCGGCATTGAGGGCGAAGTGTTGTCTTGTCTCGAGCAAGCCCAGCAAAGCAGCTACCTCAAGAGCACGAAACTGCCCATTATCATTTTAGCCCATCCACATGCCAACTCGTTGCCCGCTTCACTGGAAATCCTTGCACGCCTAAACCAAATGGGTCGGCCGGGGCGGATCATTTTTACGTCAGCCGGTTATCTGGACGAACTCCAAATCGCCTGCCGCGTTCTGGAAACGCATCGCACACTCGCCCATAGCCGAATTGGCGTGATTGGCACGCCCTCTGACTGGTTGGTGGCCAGCATCCCGGATGCCCAGACCGTCCGCTCGGTTTGGGGTCCAGAGTTGGTGGAAATTCCTATCGCGCGCCTGATAGAACTGTACCACCAATCCTCAGAGATCGAGGCCACCAAAGCAGCGGATGCTTTTGCCAAAAATGCGACGGCATGCTTAGAGCCGGATCGTGCCACTCTGATTGGTGCTGCCAAGATCTACCTGGCGCTCCAAAGCATTGTTGCGGAATACCAGTTAGCGGCACTGACCATCCGCTGCTTCGATTTGCTGTCCGCTCCCAAAAACACTGGTTGTTTCGCATTGGCACAGCTGAATAGCGCCGGCATAACCGCCTCGTGCGAAGGCGATATTCCTGCACTACTAACCATGATGCTGATCAAAGGGCTGTCGGGCCAACCGGCCTTTATGGCCAACCCGTCTGCCATTAATGCTTTAACTGGCGAAATGATCGCTGCGCATTGCACCATCCCGATCACGATGATTAATAAATACACGATCCGCTCCCACTTTGAATCCGGTATTGGTGCCGCTATCCAAGGCGACTTTCCCCCTGGTCCGGTAACGGTTGCCCGCATCGGCGGGAAGGACTTGACCGCCCTCTTTGTTGCGGAAGGACAAGCCGCCACCGTTAGCAATCCCCAGGAGAATTTATGCCGTACACAGGTCAAGCTGACCATCGCTCCTGAAAAGGCGCGACAGATGTTGGAAAAGCCCCTTGGAAACCATCACATTCTGGCTTCCGGAGCTTTGCGGGAGTCAATCGAGTTCTATTATCGTTCTTTAATAAGCCGGTGAAAGACGGAGAGCGGCACGCCACACGCGGCGTGCCGCCCCATATTCTCTATTCCTGCACCCGGCACAGACTGGCCACTGCCTGAGCAGTAATGCCTTCGCCGCGTCCCTCAAAGCCCAGCCCTTCGGTTGTCTTGCCCTTAATCCCGATCTGTCGCGGACTGATGCCCAAAATTCCGGCAATGTTCTCTTTTATTGCATCTGCATAGGAACTAATGCGCGGCTGCTGCGTAATGACTACCGCATCTATGTTCACAAGGGAGTAACCTTCTTTGGAGACTAACAGACCTGTTTCCCTAAGCAGTTCTGTACTGCGTATGTCTTTAAACTTGGGATCAGTGTCCGGAAACTGGTTGCCGATATCGTCCAGACCGGCCGCTCCCAGCAACGCATCGATCATGGCATGTAAAAGTACATCGGCGTCAGAATGACCCTGCAATCCCAGATGAGAAGGGACCTGGATCCCTCCCAGAAACAATGGCCTACCTTCCTGAAAAGCATGCACATCGTAACCAATCCCCACTCTGAATATGACCGGATTCGCAATACGGTCAACATGGGACTGATCCATCACCAATTCCCCCTTAATACTGTCAAGATAGGCTTTCGCGACCACCAAATCCTCGGGCGTAGTGACTTTAATATTATGATAATCGCCTTCAAATACGGCGACTTGTATTCCAATCCGCTCTGCCAGTGACGCATCATCGGTGCCCTGATATCCGTCATGACGGGCCTGCCAATGGGCCTGCTGCAATGCTCTAAACCTGAAACTCTGAGGCGTCTGTACCGCCCACAGTTGATCACGCTCCACTGTTTCAAGCACAATCCCGTCCCGAACCTTTTTGACTGTTTCTTTGACGGGAACGCCCGGCACGGCCACCTGATGATCACTCAGCTGCTCCAGACAGCGATCAATGATCGCCCTTGTTACCAGCGGTCTGGCCCCGTCATGGATCAAAACTCTATCGTCGGGCCCCAAACCAAATCTGCTCAAGTACTGAACGGCATTAGCAACGGAATCCTGGCGCTCTGCCCCACCTTCTATAGCATCCCGGATTTTTCCACCGCCGAGATCGGCACCCTGACATAGTTCCCGGATTTCCTCCAGGTCTTCTTTTCTAGCCACGACTAATATGTCGGTCACTTGAGGATGTTTGCTGAATACTGCCAGCGACCACTCCAGAATTGGCCGTCCCGCCAGCTTGAGTAACACCTTATTGCGCCCGCTCCCTCGCCGGCTTCCTCGCCCGCACCGGCTCCCCATGCGTTTTCCCGAGCCGCCTCCCAAAATGATTGCCACTGTGCGCATTACCAAACCTCCAGAAAGCAATGCCAATTGCTATTACCATTTTGCGTTTATATACGCTTTCCCGCTTAAGCTAATTTTCGCCCAACTCTGTAAATCCCCTATATAAACCCAAAAAATAATGGTGTGCGCGCGCCTGCTCTCCATAATGAAAATCCGCACAAATAAAAACCGGCCTGCTCTAATGCAAGGCCGGATTATTCCATTGGGGTTATGCATCGTTGAATGGCTACGCTGTCGCCTGCGGTAGTTGATCAGTTCAGTTCTGCCGTCATCCACGGGCAACGGCATGAATATGTTCTGCTTGCTTCGGTTTGGCGAAAATCATTCGCCCGGCAGCCGTCTGTAAAACGCTCGTGACCAGGACACTAATGGTTTCTCCCATATACTGGCGTCCACTATCAACAACAATCATCGTACCGTCTTCGAGATAGGCTACCCCCTGACCAAGTTCTTTACCGTCCTTGATCACATGAACAACCATTTCCTCACCTGGAAGAACGATCGGTTTTACGGCGTTAGACAATTCATTAATGTTAAGCACGTGCACACCATACAATTCCGCGACTTTGTTCAGGTTAAAGTCATTGGTGATGACTTTGGCGTCAAGCAGTTTCGCCAATCGCACGAGCTTGGTATCCACATCCGACAGATCGTCAAAATCCTTTTCATAAATCCGGATGTTGACTTCATCCTCTTTTTGCATGCGGTTGAGGATATCAAGGCCCCGGCGTCCGCGATTACGCTTTAACGCATCCGATGAATCGGCAATACGTTGCAGTTCCGCCAGGACAAAACTTGGAATAATAAGTATGCCTTCAATAAATCCACTATGACAAATATCGGCAATCCTGCCGTCTATGATGGCGCTGGTGTCAACCACCTTGTAAGAAAGTTTTCCCTGATTGCGAGTACGTATCGCTGTTCCTCCAGAGCTCGGTCGTTCCTGATGCTTCGAAAAACTGCCAAAGAAGCCGAACAAATCGTCCCTCTTTTTGGCAGCAGTCGCAGCACAAAGGCTTCCCGAAAAAAGCATCGCAAAGATCGCAAAATAACGACCAAACCCAGTCCCATAGAACGGTATACAAAGGAGCAGCGCTACTACCACACCAAAAACGAAGCCCAGAGATCCGGCTAGCAGGTCAGATCCTGACGTTTTCTGCAGCCCATTCTCTAAAATGCCATTAAGAGTTTTGAGAGAAACATGCCCCAGTACAGTGGCAAAGATTGCGCTTACCAGAGGTACCAACACATAATGCCAAGTCTGTGGATTGGGAACAGCCGAGTAAACGCCATAATACCCTACCCCCCCGCCGGCAATAAAGAACAGCGATTTCACAAATTTATCGAACACGATCTCACTTCACCTCCTTTCCCAGCATCCCCTATTTAGCATCGTGATATGCAAATTAACTCGCATTTGGTAATGATAAACAAGACCGGGACAATCCGCTCCATCATGTAAACAGAGACGTGATATGCTCCTCGATCTCTTCAACCGATAAGTCTTTAATCAGCGAAATTTCGCTGAACAGAATCTGCTTGGCGCTTTCCAGCATTTTTCTTTCACCAGTTGACAAACCCTTCTCCTGATCACGCGCAGCCAAATTACGGACAACCTCGGCAACTTCAAAAATGTCTCCGCTGCGAATTTTATCCATGTTTGCGCGGTATCTCTTGTTCCAGTTGGTCGACATTTTGCTGGTTTGTCCTTGCAATACAGCAATCACTTCATCAATTGTTGATTCATCAACAACCTGACGCAGCCCGACTTCACTATTGAGCGGGATCATCACTTTCATGCTGCCATTCGGTATTCTCATGATATAGTATTTCTGCTTTTCTCCGAGTACTTCTTTTTCTTCGATTGCCTCAATAACTCCGGCACCATGCAATGGATAAACTACTTTTTCGCCCACTTCAAACATGGTGACTCACCCCCTAACGAAGGGCAGATAATACTTCTTTTATATTAACATTTATCCGGGCGCTAGTCAATAAACGGACTATTCTAACAAATGTCTCTGTGTTTGTCAATAGCCATTTCCTCCCTGACGCAATTCTGCTGCGGGTCGGAAATCTGTTCCATTCAGGCCATCCGCCTGCGGCCGACTATTGAAAGGCTTGACATGACAGGTCTCCAAAAGTATAATTGGACTTGACTGAAAGCTGTGGAGGTGGATATCGTTGGAACAAACAGAATACGATGTTTTCCAGGAAATTGTTACTAAACATCTTGTTCGACATCGCAGTATTTTGGATGTCCTTTCCAAATTTCAGGAATCATCTGCGCGGGTAAACCGCGCCGTGTCCAAGGCTGTGACCGAATGCGGTTGTTTGCAAATAAACGCCTCACGTCAGCAGGCGCCTAACAATATTGATTTTCGTGAGCTGAAAGATCACATGGCCAGTCATCTTGAGGGCGAGTTATGCGAAAACTGCCGGGAGGTATTAGAAGCGGAAGTTGGACGAACTCTTTTCTACCTCGCCGCTGTTTGCGATTTAAATAACTTGAGTCTGCAGGATATTATGACTAAGGAGTGTCAAAAAATTTCCGCTCTCGGACCCTTTAACCTGACTTGATGAGACGATTCCCAAACGGCTGCCCCAAAACTGAGGCGGCCGTTTTTTACATATAAAAACGGTCCAGATTCACACTGGCCTGTTCCCTCAAACGCTTCAACCCATTGCGAATGGCTTTGGCGCGTACCTCGCCAATTCCCTCAACATCATCAAGGCTTTCAATGCTGGCATTAAAAATGTTCTGAAAGCTGCTGAATTTCTCAACCAGATTTGAAATGACCGGCAATGGCACCCGCGGTATTTTGCGCAGAATTCGGTAACCGCGCGGGGCAACCTGAGTATCCGGGTTGATATTGGCGACTGTGAACCCCAACGTCTTGGCAATCAAATTCATGTCCAGCAAATCCTCCGAAGACCAGTTCTGCAGGTGCCTCTTTATTTCCGCAATACATTTTTCATCGTTATTGACGGCATAATCCCTAATCACAAGATGTCCTTCGTCCTCAATATCCGACATCAGTTCATCCAGCTGCATTTCAATCAGGCGGCCTTCCGTTCCCAGTTCGTAAACATACCATTGGATTTCTTTGGCAACATGTGAAACCATTTCCGCCCGACGGATTGCATTGGTGACCTCCGCCAAGGTGACCATGTTTTCGAATTCCAGTGCCGTTAGTAAGCCCAGCGCTTCATCCAATACGCTGCGGTATTTCTGTAGTGTCTGCAGTGCCTGATTGGCTTTGGCCATGACAACGCTGAAATCACGCACCACATAACGCATATTCCCTTTATAAAGGGTAATGACATTGCGGCGCTGTGAAATGGCAATGACCAGTTCCCCGGTTTGAATAGCGACTCTTTCCGCAGTTCTATGACGGGTGCCTGTTTCGGATGTAGGGATACTGGTGTTCGGAGCCAGTTGGGCATTAGCATAGACTATTTTTGTGGCATCGCTGCTGATAACCATCGCGCCATCCATTTTGGCCAGTTCATAAAGACTGGAAGGATCCAGATCAGAGTCCAGCCGGAATCCCCCGTCGACAAGTTCGAGAACTTCCGGGGTATCTCCCACGACCAATAAAGCACCTGTCCGGGCGCGGAGTATGTTTTCTAATCCTTCATAAAGCGTTGTTCCAGGAGCTATCAGCTTGATTGTTTTGATAAAAATATCATCAGCCCAGCCCTCAGGCATAATAACACCTCCGCTTAATTATTTTGGGCAAATGGGCGCGGGCATTTTCCGAATCCGCCGCATGGTTTCATTCTGTCAAAAGTTCCGCCAATGCTTCCATTACCGTCCCTACAGCGGCAACTTTAATCGCTGTCCCAGCTGCCTTTTGGGCCTCTCCCAAATTACTATTCGGAACCACCACTTTCTTAAAACCGAGACGGACTGCTTCGCGCGTTCTTATTTCCGCCTTGGACACTCCCCGTACTTCTCCGGAAAGTCCTATTTCGCCAAACCCGGCAGTTCCATGCGGGATCGGCCGATCCCTCAGGCTCGACGCAATGGCACCCATGATCCCGATGTCAGCCGCCGGTTCAGACAGACGAAACCCGCCAATGGCCTGCACATAAACATCCACGTTGCCGGCCCCCAGGTGTAGCCGTTTCTCCAGTACGGCCAGCATCACAGCCGTACGGTTCGGATCAACCCCCGTGCTTAATCGGCGCGGGTAACCGCCGGTAGTATTGGGCGCCGCCAAAGCCTGGATCTCCACCAGGATCGGCCGTGTGCCTTCCATGGCGACCACTACGGCCGAACCGGCCACATCAAGTGCCCGACCCGACAAAAACAATTCTGAGGGGTTGGTCAGTTCACGCATACCGCGATCAGTCATTTCGAACAGTGCGATTTCATTGGTGGATCCGAAGCGGTTCTTGAAAGCCCGCAAAACTCGATAGCTAAACTGCGCTTCGCCTTCAAAATATAGGACTGTATCAACCATATGCTCCAAAATCTTGGGTCCAGCCAAGGATCCGCTCTTCGTGATATGACCGATCAGCACCACCGGAATGCCAGTTTCCTTGGCAAACTGCATCAAGCTTCCTGCGCAGGCCCGTACCTGCACGATGCTGCCTGGCAGTCCCGCTGCATCAGGGGCAGTCAGCGTCTGAACGGAGTCTACGATTAGCAGCGCTGGACGCTTCTCAACCGCCAAATTGACGACTTCAGATACGTCGGTTCCGGTCAGGATGAATAAGTTTTCTTTCAAAGCGCTCAGCCGCTCGGCTCGCAAACGCAGCTGCGCAGCTGATTCTTCGCCAGAAACATAAATCACCGGCTGATCCAGTCCGGCAGCAACCTGCATCAGCAGTGTGGATTTTCCTATGCCTGGCTCTCCACCAACCAACACCAATGATCCGGGAACAAATCCACCGCCAAGCACTCGCTCAAGTTCTGGCAAACCAACTGTGATGCGTTCAAAATGCTCCGCTGCAATATCGGTAATGCTCTGCAAACGGCCACCCTTGTTAGCGGTTGCGGTTGCGGTTGCGGTTGCATTTGCACTTGCACTTTTGCCGCCCACCGCCCTGGCCGGAATTTTAAATTCTACCATCGAATTCCAGCTCTGGCATGCCGGGCAGCGTCCCATCCATTTCGAACTATCATAGCCGCACTCATTACAGACATACGCAACTTTATCCTTCGTCATCCGAACCGGCACCGGCCTTTCTGCGCCGGGCAACGCCAATAAGCCAAATCAGCAATAGAATCGCTAACAACGCCAGCAAGGCCCAGCCGAAATATGACAACCAGTCGACGACCAGACTCCAGTTTTCTCCCAACAATTTGCCGCCCATTACCATGATCGTGACATTTACGGAGACGCTGATCAACAGGAGGATCATTGATGAGACCGGTTCGGTTTTGGCCATTCCGGCCACAACCACCAGCGGAGACCGGATCGCAGGCAAAAAACGCGAAATAATCAGGATCCACTTGCCGTAACGCACAAACCAGCCTTCCGCCTGCTGCAAGGATTTTGGAGGAATATACTTGTGCAAAAAGCGGCTTTTCGCAATCAGATCCCGCCCAAAGCGGCCCAGCATATAAGCGCCAAACAAAGCAACCATGCAGCCTACTATCCCGGCGATAATCATCCAGAACGCCGGCAAACCACGCCGACCAGCCAGATAGCCACCAAAAACCACCAGCACATCCCCTGGAAACGGTGGGAACACAACCTCTAAAATAGCGTAACCGGCAATAAACAGATATATTAAGACTGGGTCGGCTTGCATCAACCACTCACCGATCTCCCGAAGAATCTCCAACGGCGTATCCTCCAAAACCGGTTTAAAAATCGATCTGCAAATCGAGTTTTCAAAATCGGGTTTATCTAAGTTATTTCACCGTTTAGCTATTATTTTCCTTCTGAAAAACACTCGTTATCAAAAAGGGGCATCCACTTTCCAGCAGCGGATGCCCACCAGTCTCCAGTACTTATGCCTTTACTTGCTCCGCATCCCGGAATACAATGGCACCGCCTTCTGCGTCCACCAGCACATGGGCGGCTTCCTGGAACCGGCCTTTGAGAATTTCCTCTGCAAGGCCATTTTCAATCAGCCGCTGGATTGCGCGGCGCAAAGGTCTGGCACCAAAATTGGGATCATAACCTTCCTTGGCGAGCACTTCCTTAGCAGCATCGCTTACCTGCAGCGAGATTTCTTTTTCTTGGAGCTGTTTGCGCAGCGATTCCAGCATCAGGTCGACAATCTGTGCAATATGCTCTTTGTTAAGGGCATGAAATACGATTACTTCGTCAATCCGGTTCAGAAACTCCGGCCGGAAAGTATGCTTCAATTCATCGAGCACCTTTTGCTTCATATCCTCATATTCACTGCGTTCCGTCTCATCGTCTTCGCCACGCTCGCGGAACCCGACCGTACTCTGCCTGTCAATCAGGTTGGCACCAACGTTGCTCGTCATGATGATGACCGTATTTCTGAAGTCCACCGTGCGACCCTTACCGTCGGTAAGCCGCCCATCCTCCAGCAGCTGCAGCAGGACGTTGAAAACTTCCGGGTGGGCCTTCTCAATTTCGTCAAGCAACACTACCGAATAAGGTTTACGGCGCACTCTCTCGGTCAGCTGTCCGCCTTCATCATAGCCGACATATCCCGGCGGCGCACCAATTAGACGGGCGGTTGTATGACGCTCAGTATACTCGGACATATCAAGTCGAATCATGGCATTCTCATCGCCGAACAACGATTCAGCCAGCGCACGCGCCAACTCTGTTTTGCCAACCCCGGTCGGCCCCAGGAAGATGAACGAACCGATGGGGCGTTTAGGATCCTTCAATCCGGCATGTGCTCTCCGCACCGCCGTGGAAATGGCATGAATCGCTTCATCCTGTCCAATAACCCTTTCATGGAGCACCTGTTCCAGATTAAGCAGCTTCTCGCTTTCCTCTTCCGCCAGTTTGACTACTGGAATTCCAGTCCAGCTAGACACGATATGGGCAATATCATCCTCCGTAACAAACGACTCTGACATGCCGCGCTTTTCCTGCCAATCCCGGCGCTGTTCGTCAAGACTGGACCGCAACTTCTGTTCGCTATCACGCAGTTGGGCAGCCTTCTCAAACTCCTCATTTTGAATAGCAGACTCTTTCTCTTTCTGCAGGGTTTGCACCTGTTCTTCCAGGTCTTTTAAGTCCGGGGGAGCCATGGTAGTATTCAGACGCACTCTGGAAGCCGCCTCGTCAATCAGGTCGATCGCCTTATCCGGCAAAAACCGATCCGAGATATAGCGATCCGAGAGCATCACCGCGCTCTTAATCGCCTCGTCGGTAATCTTAACGCGGTGGTGCGCTTCATAGCGATCACGCAGACCTTCCAGAATCAATATGGTTTCTTCCTTCGTCGGCTCACCGACCACAATCGGCTGGAACCGACGCTCCAGGGCAGCATCCTTTTCAACATACTTGCGGTATTCATCAATAGTGGTGGCACCGATGCACTGCAGCTCACCGCGTGCCAGCGCCGGTTTCAGAATATTAGCGGCGTCAATGGCCCCTTCTGCAGCACCCGCCCCGACCAAAGTGTGCATCTCATCAATAAACAAGATGACATCGCCGGCCTCACGGATCTCGTCCATTACCTTTTTCAGCCGTTCCTCGAATTCCCCACGGTATTTGGAGCCAGCCACCAGCGAACCCATATCAAGGGTTACAACCCGCTTGTTTTTCAGCACTTCGGGAACATTACCGGCAATGATTTTCTGGGCCAGCCCTTCAGCCACAGCTGTTTTACCGACCCCGGGTTCTCCGATTAAGACCGGGTTATTCTTAGTACGCCGACTGAGTACTTGAATGACGCGTTCGATCTCTTTATCCCGGCCAATGACCGGATCCAGCTTGCCTTGATGCGACAGTACCGTCAAATCGCGGCCGTACTGGTTCAGCGTCTGGGTGGCATTGCTATTGCCGTAAGACGCGCCTCCGACAGCGCCGACACCAACCGTCCCGCCCAACAACGTGATCACTTGATTGCGTACCTTATCAAGATCCGCCCCCAAATTCTTAAGAACCTGAGCAGCGACACCTTCACCTTCTCTGATTAGACCTAGCAGGATGTGCTCGGTCCCAACGTAATTATGCCCCAAGTTACGCGCCTCATCCAACGCCAGTTCCAGGACTCTCTTGGCCCGCGGCGTTTGAGGGATGACTCCCAAAGCAGGAATTTCTCCAATGCCGATAATCCGCTCCACTTCGCCCTGAATTCTATCCATACTAAGCCCCAATGACTCAAGGGCTTTAGCCGCCACTCCCTGGCCTTCTACTACCAGGGCCAGCAGCAGATGCTCCGTCCCGACCACATTATGATTGAGCCGCTTGGCTTGTTCCTGTGCCAGGTAAACCACACGGCGGGCACGTTCTGTAAATCTTGCATTCATTAACAAACACCTCCAAACAAACGATCTACTTATTGGGATTAACAAGATCTCGCACCAGCATCGCCCGGTACTGATCACGCTCACCAGGGCTCATTTCCCGCCCGATTATTTTCTGTAATATGCCGGGGCTGGTGACAAACAATAATTCTTTTAGGTAAATGCTCTTCATATCAGGTATAATTTGGAGATCCGTCCCGAGCTTAACATCAGACGTCAACCGGAGTGCTTCTTCGGATGTCAGCAGCCTGGCCTGGGAGAGTGTCCCAAAAGCACGCCAGACTTTATCCTCTACTTGAAGCTTGGAGTCCCTCACGATTGCATCGCGTGCCGTCCGCTCGCTCTCAACCAGCTGGGCACAGGCAGTCTGAAGGTTGTACAGAATCTCTTCCTCAGTGCGTCCCAATGACATCTGGTTGGATATCTGATAAATGTCGCCATACGCTTCCGAACCTTCGCCATAAATCCCCCGGACGTTCAAACCGATCTGACTGAGTGCCGATAACAATCTCCTGGTCTGGTCAATCATTGAAAGCGCCGGCAGGTGGACCATTACTGATACGCGCATACCTGTGCCGGTATTGGTCGGACAGGCTGTCAAATATCCCTTTTCCTCATGAAACGCATAATCCAGCCGTTCTTCGAGCAGATCATCCATTTTATCAGCCGCCGCAGTAGCCTCACTAATCTGCTGGCCGGGGAGAATCGCCTGAATGCGCAGATGATCCTCTTCATTGACCATTGTCGAGACACTTTCATCCGCGTTTAGTATCACAGCCCTGTGCTGCGGGCGCTCAATATGCTGCGGGCTGACCAGATGCTTTTCGACTAGAATTTGACGTTCCAGCAGTGGCAGGTCTTCCATGCGGGTCAGCTTCAAAGGGCTGTGATCTGCTCTGATAGCGTTAACGGCCTGCTCCACGCGCCGCAAGACTTCTTTCATAGTAGCTTCCGAGGCGTGGCCGGGGAAGGACAAATCTTGAAGATTACGAGCCAGTCGGGCCCGGCTGGCGAGCACAACATCAGTCTGATCGCCGCCGTTTTTGGCCCAGGCCGGCAATATTTTACGGGCATTTTCAATCCACATTAACGGACACCCCCCTTAAGCCTGGTCTTTTTCCAGCTCGCGGATTTGGTCCCGCAGTCTGGCAGCTTGCTCATACTCTTCCATGCGGATGGCCTCGGCCAGTTTGCCGCGCAAAGCCTCAATTTCATGGCGGACTCTGAGCGTGCCCCCGGTCCGTTTCGGCACCTTACCAGTATGCTTGGAGGCACCGTGCATGCGGCGCAGCAACGGATCCAGGCTATCATTGAATGCCTCATAACAACTACCGCAGCCCAATCTGCCAGTACGTCGAAAATCAGTAAAGGTCAGACCGCAAGAGTTGCATTTGTACGTATCATAGTCCGGCTGCGTCACGAAGACATTCTCGGTATCAGCCCCTAATAGACCTGTAAAGAAATTCTGCATTGTATAATGGGGCTTCATGATTAGGCCCAATTCCTCGGATTTTTGACGCGCACATTCTTCGCAGAAATGATAATCGGTTTTCTCGTTGTTGACAATCTTAGTGAAATGCACTACTGCCTGTCGTTTGTGGCATTCTTCGCAAAGCATACCTTTTCCCTCCTATTCGTTCAGCGCCATCATTACTTCCAAAATCGCGCGCAGCACCTTGGCGCGCAAAACATCATTCATGTCATCTTCGGAATCGCAGTCGTCGTCTCCGCCGCCGCCGTCTGTCTCAGTCTGTCTGTAAAGCACCGTCCGAATAATAGCGGCAGAATGTTCATCCAGAGATCCATCGTCCTGCAAGCGCACCAGTAAGGTATCTGCCTCTTGGCTACTAAGCGCACCTTCCGTCATTTCCTCAATAAACTCCAGCAGGCTGCCATCAAAAGGGATCTGGCGAATTCTGATATAGCCCCCGCCGCCACGCCTGCTGTCAATAATAAAGCCTTGCTCGTTTGAAAAGCGCGTTTCGAGAACATAGTTAATCTGCGAGGGTGAGCAGCGAAAAATGCGCGCCAGTTCTCGCCGCTGAATCTCAATAGCGTTTGTGCCCGCAGCAGCAAGCATCTGCCTTAAATATTGCTCGATAAAGTCTGACAGCGAGCCCACGCAAAACCCTCCTCGTGATTATGTCTGACCTTTCCTGACCATTGACTAAATTATATCACTTCGAATTTTGATGTCAACTATTTTCATCATTCCCAGATAGGCTCGCGATCGAGCCGCAATCGACAAAAAAAGACAGCCTTTTCTTGCCGGGCTGTCCAGAGAAGCAGGCCTCTTTTATTGGCGAGGCGAGGGCGACTCACTTGGTCGGTAGGACAGTCAGCGGGTTCAGCCGCTGTTCGCCCCGATGTACTTCAAAGTGCAGATGATTGCCAGTGGCCCTGCCGGTACAACCGACCACTGCGATCACCTGCCCGCTTGATACTGATTGCCCTTCTTGCACAAGGATTTGTGCGTTATGAGAATAATAGGTGCGCCAATCATCCTTATGAAGAATAACCACTAGCAACCCATAACTGCCCCTCCAGCCGGCTGATTCCACAACGCCGTCCGCAGCTGCTTTTACAGACGTACCAGCCGGGGCCGCCACATCGATCCCATAGTGCATTCGATCATTGCGCCACCCATACAGTGAGGTTAACATACCGGAGACCGGCCAGGCAAATGCCATGGACGACGCAGTGGCGGTGCGCAATGATCTGCTAACTGTCGGTCGTGGCCAGTCAATTGTCATTGACGGAACGACTAATTGCTGCCGCGCCGCGATGCCCTCGGGATCCTCCAAGCCGTTAAGACGGCAAAGCGCTTCGCTGGTCAGACCATATTTCTGAGATAAATCGGCGATCGTGTCCCCTTGGCTAACGGCCACAATCTGCAGTTCTGAAGAAGAAGGTTGAGGGATGAAGAGATAAGTTCCTGTAATAATCTCATTAGGATCCTCCAGATTATTGGCGCGCATGATTGCCTGCGGCACAGTCCCGAGTGCGCTGGCGATTAGAGACAGACTTTCTCCCTCCCTGACCAGATGCATACATGGCAAATTGTACTCGGCAGTGGCCTCAGGCGCTGGCACTGATTTTGGCAAACGGTTGTAGACCGCTAGACCCAGAACAGGTTGACCAGGTTTACGCCTCTGCTGTGTGCCGCTCCGGCTCAGGAGCCAGGGCAGTTTTGCCTGTACCGCCACCGCCTGCCCCATTACCTGCCGCAGCGGGACTTCTTTGATCGTTACGACGGCTCCCAGATTAAGGGCTAGCACTAACGCCAACAGGCGACGCAAGTGTAAACTCATCTAAACCCTCCCGTCATTTCATGTGCCGCTAACAATCCCGCTATCAATGTCGCTATTAATGCCGCTATCAATTCCGCTGTAAAAACGGAGTGTATTTCTTCCGGCACGATGAAACAATGACGCTTTGTATTAATTTTTACATTCTTGCCATGTTTTATGATGACCATTTGTTCCCAGCCAATAAAAAAAAGCGGGGCAACTCCACGCCTTACCCCGCCGACTCACCAAAAGTATCATTTTTTCGGAATTAGGTATTTTATGCCAACGTTACTAATAATTGTCCGCCCAGGTTGGTGATATCTCCCGCGCCCATTGTAATCACAAGATCCCCGGACTTTAGCAGCGGCACGAGCTGGACTGCCGTCTCCTGCAATCCACCGAAATAGTGTACAGCCGGATGATGCTTGGCCGTTTCCTGCGCCAAAATCCCAGACGAGATATCACCAGGATCGGCTTCACGGGCAGCATAAATATCGGTAAAAACTACGTGGTCGGCATCCCCGAACGCATTGGTCAATTCGCCAAACAGGTATTTGGTACGGCTGTACAAATGTGGTTGAAATACGCACCAGATCCTACCCCGAAAATGTTCTTTGGCCGTCGAGAGCGTCAGGCGTACTGCCGAAGGATGATGGGCATAATCGTCCACAATCGTAATGCCGGCAACCTGACCTTTGATTTCAAAACGACGGTGCACTCCCAGAAAAGAGGCCAATGCCGCAATCGGCTTTGCCAAATCAAGGCCTAATGCGTGACAAACCGCCAGACTTCCCAAACTGTTCAGCGCATTATGGCAGCCGGGCACCGCGAGCGTCACAGTACCAAGGGCGCGGCCGCCGATGCTTAATTGGTAAGTCTGTCCGAGCGGTTCCCTGGCACGCAGATTGCTGGCGATCAGGTCGTTATTCTCTGTAAAGCCAT
>ENA-UOOM01000253-UOOM01000253.1-fermentation-metagenome-genome-assembly--contig:-NODE-253-length-66348-cov-9.055028_pt1 | contig 66348 bp, 57 predicted proteins | sample MGYA00245781_ERZ724031 | MGnify/ENA primary metagenome ERZ724031 (study PRJEB28704, sample SAMN03018317) | fermentation metagenome | biome: anthropogenic terrestrial biome; feature: soil; material...
AGTGGTTAAATAATATCGGCCAATTGCGGCAGTGGTAGACCATAAGCCGGCGTAAGCGTGAAGGACAGCGGGACACCTTTCCGGCGGCGCTTATAAAGGCAAGATAACGGCAGTATAATCGAAGAAGTTAAGTCCGGCGGCGGGAGCCTATCACTGATATGCTCCCGCCGCTTTATAGCGGCCATCACCCGCCGGATGCGGATAATCTACGGTCGGATCTCGGCGGAGTTTTATCGGCGGTGTATACTCTATATCTCAACTTTTTTCCTCAGCAGCTCAAGGGATTGCCGCGCAACAATTTTGCACGCAATTTGAGCCGTGGATAAGGCCGTAACTTATCAGACTTATCAGCAATTTCACTCTTGCTGTTTTAGTCTTATAAGGGTATAATACTGATATAAATTTGACTATCAGGAGTGAGAAAATTGGGTACAATAATTAAGTCATCAAGTGAGCTGCGGAAAAATTACAACAGTATCGCTGATATTTGCCGTAAAACAAAGGTCCCGGTATTTTTAACCAGAAATGGCGTCGGCGATACAGTTATCATGGATATTGAAACATTCAACCGGCGCGAGGATGATCTGGCGACAGCCGAGCGTTTGCTTGCGACGGAACGTTCCCGTTTGCTTGGAACTCAAGGATATATGGTTGATGAGTTCGAAAAAAACATGAGGGAAGCAATCGCTCGGGGAGCGGAGCATGGAAGGTAATGATAAAAAGCTATATCAAATAATTATTGCCTCCGATGCCAATGACAGAATGTATGACCATTTTGAGTTTTTAGCGCGTGTCAGCGTTAATGCGGCCAACCGGCTTTTGGATGGATTGCTTGAAGATATTCGGAATCTCCGGACCGATCCGTTCCGTTATCCCGCCTATAACCGTCCATATCTTCCAGTCGGCAAATACCATTATATACTATCAAACAAAAGGTATCGGATCGTTTATCAGATCATTGGCAATCAAGTGTTTGTGGATGATATACAGGATTGCCGGCAAGATGATGATAAGAGCAGCTTAAGTAAGTAATCGTAAATCATATTGAGAGGCGCTGTCCCTTACGGGGCAACGCCTCTCTTTTTGCTTTTCCGTATCGGATTGATAAACCAAATTTGGGAAAGTGGTGCGTCATCAAGGCATTACCCCGATTGCTTTCCAATAGGGAAGAAAGGCCATCAGCGTAAGAATCACTACGCCGGCATATACACAGGCAGCCTGCCGCAGATGTCGGGGATTCCATCCGTTGCCTTGCATGATGGATTCGGCCTGGGGAATCCAGGGTTGCTGATAACTGGTAAAGAACAATGTTCCCCCCAATGTAAATATCATCAGAACCATAGTCGGATGGATATGATAAGTATGGTAGAGCACGGGAGTGGCGGTGGCTAAAAAGGCTCCGATGGCGAACCCCCAGGTAACATCAATAAAACGAAGGGCAAAAAAGATCAGGGTCAGGCCCATTAAAAAAGTCAGGCTGCTCCTGGTTAAAAATGTTATCGCGTATCCCATGACCGGCTCTGCCCAGCCGGCGATCCCGGAGATAATGATAATATCCGGAAGCCCGATAATAACGCCAATAAAAAGAATAATATCCCAGCTGATTCCTGTCCCGATATCTTGTTTTCCTATTACTCTGGTGAGCAGAAAGATTAAAAATCCCAGCAGCATTATTTGAAAGGATGCCAGTCCCAGCAGCTTTTGCAAGGGCAGGCACAGCAATACGGCCAGGAGAGTTGTCAGCACTATTTTTTCGGATTTGCCGGTATTGCCCAAATTCAAATACAGGCTGGCAAACTTTTCCCGGGTTATATGCAGTTTTTCTTCAGGCCGCAGCATGAAGTATATGATAACAAAAAATGCGACGGTAATAAAAATCCACGGCAGCCCCATGACTTTAAACCATACGCCCTCTGTAGCTATTGACTGCATCTCTGCCGGTAAAAATCCGGTTAAAACCGGACCATATAAGGAACCGGTATACCAGCCGGTCCCGGGGAAAACAGCCGAAGCCCATGCTGTGATAACGATCAAGGAACGTCCGCGGGAGCCTTTGCTTAAATCGCAGGCATCGGCCACGCTGACGGCAATGGCGGTCATGATCAGGAAGCGGATGCCAATGGAAGGCGTCAGTAAGGAGAATACAGTTCCCAGTATCAACCATACCAACAGAATCCCCCTGTAGCTGGGATTTATGCTTTTCAGCATGAAAAAAGCTATTCTATTGCCTAAGCCGGACTTCTTTAAGGCAAATCCAAAGAACAGCGCCGGAATCAACAGCCATAACGAGGACCCGGCAAAACCTGCCGCAGCCTGATTGATCGATAGTCCGGACATGACACAGCCAACCAGTAATACGATCGTGCCAACCGCGAAAGGAATCCCCCCCGGTTTGAACATCCAGAAGGCCAGCGCCCCGATTATTGTCCCCATAACCTGATGCCCCGCAGCGTCCAGCCCGACAAAGGGTTTATACAGAGCAAAATATAACCCCGCCAGGCACAATAGAAACGTACCGATAAAGGGCAACGTTAAAAATTCTCTCTTTTGCAGAATATGTTCATCATTATTGGCGTTATCAATAAACTGGTTCACGGTATGACTTCCTTTCCGGCAATCATCAGTCCTGAATGGACAGCAGGCGGGCCAGATTCTTTCCTAAAATTTTTTCTTGGGCGGTTTGGCTGATCCGGGCGCACCTGACCTTGAGAATTTCGTGGACAGGATTGTTCATGGGAAGCTCGCCGCCATAAATAACCCGATCTTCTCCGATACTGTCAACCGCGGCAGCGATAGGAAATTCATACATCACGCCGGTGGTTCCCAATATAAGGTTGGGGCATTTGCGCGCCATTTTAATGGCTGCGCCGGTAAACACCATGGCGTCAAAACCCATATGTTCCATAATGATGGTCGCACGGGGGAAGTCCATGGCTACCAGGCCGACCTGCCAGGGAGTTGCATAAGGAGCCTCCCCCGAATGGAACATGACCGGAACGCCAAGTGCTTCCGCCATTTCCACCAGCGGGTAGACATAATGTTGGTCATCAGCCGCGCAAGCCGCGTATACCGGATGGATTTTGAGTCCTCTGGCCCCGTATTGGGTAACCGCCTCCTCGAAATCGTTCAGGGCATTTTTATCTTTGGGGTTGACTCCGGCAAAGGGAACCAATCGGTCCGGCGCCTGGTTGGCTTCGGCCAGCATCTGCTCGCCGCTATAATATTTTCCGGTGGAAGCGGTGGGCAATAATAGCGCTTTGTCGATCCCGGCCCTGTCCATGACTTCAAGCACTGCTTCAGCGGTAATCAACCGGTCGGCAAACTTGCTGTATCCTACATGCGCATGACAATCGAAAATCATGAAGCGTCCCCCCCTTACTCCACCGAAGTAGGCGCCAGGCCCAGTCTGTTCATCGTCTCGATATATTTGCGCACCCCGGCCGTCAAGTCGTTTTGGGGTTGATAGCCCAGATCCTGCCTGGCGGCTTCAATATCATAGATGCTGTAGGACGGGGTTGGAGAGCCGGTATGATTCAGACCGGGGCCGATATAATATTGAAAGTCCGGGAAAATGGTCCGGGCCGCAGCCGCGAAGTCTCTTAAGGTGTGTCCCCGGCCGGTTCCGATATTGTAGGCATTCCGGCGCAGGTTCTCCCGGGGGGCCAGAGCCGCCAGAACCACCCCTTCGCCGGCGTCGTCATATCCGATAAAATCATCGACCTGGTCCCCCCCAAACTCCCACCTGAAGGGCTGGCGCAGCATGGCGTTTTCAATAATCCTGCAGGGCAGCACCATCGGGGAATGGGGATTTTTCAGCAGACGTCCCGGGCCGTACATGGTGCTGAAACGAAGCGAGACAAACTCCAGGCCGTAACGATGGGAAAACTCGTTGCCCAACAGCTCGCCGTAATTTTTGGTAACGCCGTAAAAGCCCATCGGCTTATCGCGCTCATAGTTCTCATTAATCGGTTGGTAGTGCGGATGCCCGTATTCACCTGCGGCTACATTGTAGACAGCTTTGGAACTGATATTGACCACCCGTTTAATCCCGCCATCGAGCGCCGCCCATAAAATGTTTTCCGTAGCCCTGGTATTCATGGGAATCATTATTTTAGGATCCGAGGCGGACAATAATGCGGCCGTATGGATGATGCAGTGCACATTATATCGCTCCAGGATTGCATTTAGAGGCTCGGCGGAAGCGGCATCGCCTTTTACAAAAATAACTTCAGCTTTAATATCAGCCAGCAAGGTGTAATCTTCTTTAATGTCTAAAACGATCGGCGTCTCTCCCCGGTCAACCAGATTTCTGGATATGGCGGAGCCTAAAGCTCCCGCGCCCCCGGTTATTAAGTACGACATCGATTCATCTCCTTTAAGCCGAGGATATTTATTAAAAGTCCCCGCTTGATTAATAAATGGATTGCTTCTTTCTATGAACTTAACCGCATGCTCTCCTTCTCCATCCGTTTGAGCGCTTCTTTATCCGGTTTCTTGACCTTGGTTTTGGGAATACTGTCTATAAACTCCACGATTTTAGGCACTTTGTAGGCAATCAGCCTTTCCCGGCAATAAGCTCTTACTTCTTCGGCGCTTAATGTTTCACCAGGCTTTAAAACTACGAAACTCTTGGGCACTTCCCCTAATCGAGGCTCGGGGATACCGATCGTGCAGGCCTCAAAGATCTTGGGATGGGTAAACAAAAGCTCGTCAATCTCCCGAGGGTAAACGTTAAACCCGCCGACAATGATCATGTCTTTTTTCCGGTCGACCAGATATAAAAACCCGTCGTTGTCCATGCAGCCTATATCTCCGCTGTACAGCCAGCCATTGCGGATAGCATGGGCCGTCTCCTCCGGATACTCCCAATACTCTTTGATTACCTGGGGGCCCCGGATAATAATCTCTCCTTTATGGTCAGGCGGCAATACCTGGGTACCGTCAACCGGGTCGACAATCAATACGTCGGTATCCGATATAGGTATGCCGATACTTCCTAATTTGCCTTCGGTGGCAACCGGGCTCATGGTTGCTAGCCCGACACATTCCGACATGCCATACCCTTCTATAAGTTTCGCCCGGCTGATTTTTTTAAACTGCATGATGGTTTCCCGGGCGGTGGAAGCTCCGCCATAGATTACGATTTCCAGAGCGCCTATTTTAGACCCTTTAATATCAGGATGATGGAGCAGTCCGTTCATCAGGGCCGGCACCGTGGCCCACATGGTGGGCTCGTATTGATTAACCGCCGCCATAATTTTTTCCGTGGTCGGAGTATCCACTATAACCACCGAGCCGCCATTGACAAGACCCCAGTTGATGCCAAAGTTAATGCCCATAATATGCGTCATCGGCGCACAGATCAGATTCCGGGTCTCCGGTTTTTTCAAGGCGGCAGCGAACCAATTGTAAAATGCATGTTGTTCTCCGACCAAGGCCCGGTTGGTGTGGCAGCACCCCTTGCTGATACCGGTGGTGCCTCCGGTGTAAAGGAGTAGGGCGAAGTCTTCCGGGAGAACCGTTATATCCGGCTCAATATCTTCTTCGTTGTTTATAAGCCGATAAAAATCGTATACCTGATCTTCATTACTATCTTCGCTGTACCCCAAAACTACAATTTTCTTAATTGAAGTTTCTTTTTGATGCATTAATTTAATTATTTTATCCGCATTTTCCTGATCCACGATGATTGTCCCGGCACGGTGATTGTTTACATTGCTCCTGATTTCGGCTTCGGTACTGCGCGGATTATAGCCGACCGCAATCATGCCGGTTTTATAGCAGGCCATAAAGGAGATGATTGTTTCCGGGATATTAGGCAATATAATGCTGATGCGGTCGCCCTTTCCGCATCCCAGTCCGAGTAAGGCGTTGGCCAGCTTGCAGGCTAATCCATTGCTCTCCCGGTAGGTCAATACCTGATCATGATAAATAATATGAGCCTGATGGGGCTTGGCCGCAACCAGCTGTTTTATCGTATCCTTTATGGTCAACCCGGAGGCCGGCAGGGTTCGTTCAACCTTGCCGTCATATTGCGTTAACCACAGATTCTCCGCCTGTAAAGCACTTTCATCAAAATTGGTATCATCAGACATAATCGTAACCTCCGCTTCAATAATTAAGCCAATCCTGCCATCCCACTCTTGATTTCAACAACTCCGTTTATATCCGGGCAAAACGGTATATCCCGTCATCTCTCCCATACTTTTACTTGAGGATGCGGTTTTCTAGCATAACTTCCGGCTGAAGGCAAGAGCGGTTTATTATCGGCGGGGCAGACCCTTTAAGCAGCTTATCCCCCAGTTTTAATGAGGCATAGCCAATAAAGAAGGTTATGACCATTAATAGGACTCCTATCCCCAGGGCGAAGGTATAACTGCCGGTGAAATCAATAATAAAACCCCAGAGGGCCGCGCTGAAAGCGGCACAGAAAGAAGCAACCATAGCAACCACCGAGAAGATCTGGCTGTAATCGCGACTGCCAAAAATTCCTCGGGTCATTAACGAAGTGGTAACGGTTGCTCCGGCAAAGAAAATGCCAAACATGAACGCACCGGCGTACAGAATCCAGATTCCTTGGGTGCCGAAGAGAGCCATCGCTCCTATTCCGATAATGCCTGAGCCGACGGCAGCAGTCATACCAGCTTTAACACTCATGTCATTGATATATCCCAATAGTATTTTGCCGCTCATCTGTCCTATCATAACCGCCGCAGCTACCGTTGAGGCCAGCGTTATGGACAATCCGAGGGATCCGGCATAAGAAGGGATATAATAATTCAGCGTAATCCCGATATCCATCATCCCCGCATACACCGCCAGGAAATATAAGGCCGGACTTTTAAGGGCGGTGCTCATCGAAATCCCGGCAATACCAGCTTCCGCGCCATTGTTTCGGCCAGACGCGGTATTGCGGTAAGGCTGCAGCCCTTTGTCCCCGGGAAAACTCCTGATAACAAAAATAGTAAAAGGCAATCCCACCGCGGCGGCAATCGTGCCAAAAGCAAAATAACCGGTTCTCCATCCGAATGTATCGATAAGATAACCGCCGATAGGATTAAAGATTATGCCGCCGATGCCGGTGAAAGCCAAGCATAATCCGACAAACAGTCCAACTTTATCTTTAAACCAGCGGTCAATCAGGGTAGGCACCATTAAATACAGGAGTACGGAATTAGCCACGCCAATCAAAAAACCGGCGATATAAAACTGGTACAATTCCGCAAACCCGGACATGGCCATCAAACTGCCGGCCACCAACAGCACACAGGCAGTAAGAATAGCCCGGGCATCATATTTGGCCAGGATTCTGCCGGCAAAAGGCATAGCAAAAGTCATAGCCAGATACTGAACGGTCATATAGAAGCCGAATTGTCCCTTTCCGACCCCCAGTTCAGTGCTTACCGGAGTAAAGAATATACCGGCGGTATTGAAGGATAGCGTCGTTGGCGCCAGACACAGAGCACAGCAGGCGACTACTATCAAATATCCATAATGAAATCCAGCCTTATTCCGCTCAGACAGCATAAAGTTCCTCTCCCTTCCTTTCATCAAGACAACGACAGGGGGGCCGATCCAGGCCTCATAGAGTAATGAGGCCTGAATCTAATCGTCCGGGGGTTAAGCCAGCGTCAAATTGCTGATATCTTACCAACCGTAATCCAGAGCCCCTGAGCTATGCTTCGCGGGGCAGGTTTTTGCCTATTTTCATGGCGCCAATTCCCAGAACAAAACACAGCGCCATTATGCATATGTCAATCCCTAAAGTGGGCAAATAACTTCCGGTGGCATCAAAAATGAAGCCCCAAATGGCTGAGCCAAAGGCGGCCAGGAAGGCACAGGCCATGGTAACATAGGAGTATATCTGGCTGTAATCCCGATCGCCGAAGATAAAGCGGGCCATCATCGGGGTGGTGGTGGTGGCGCTGGCAAAAAAGATCCCGAAGAATACCCCGGCGGCTAAAATAACCCACAAACCATGGCTGGCAAACAGCATAAGGGCGCCCAGGCCGATAATACCCGAGCTCAGACCCGTAACCATGGCCATCGGAACGCTCTTGTCATTCAGCCAGCCCAGGCCGATCTTGCCGAACAATGACCCAAACATCACTGTCGAAGCCAGGGTTGCCCCTACCGTAAGAGGCATGCCCAGCGTCCCGACATAAGAGGGCAGGTAATAGTTCACCGTCAGCCCCAGATTAACCAGCCCCGCATAGAAAGCCATCAGATACAGGGCCGGACTTTTAACGGCGGTCCGGACGGAAACACCGGTAAGCTTCACCGGCGCAGATTCATCAACCTCTCCCTCGCCATAAGGCTGTAATCCTTTGTCGCTGGGATAGCTCCTTATAACGAACAAGGTGAACGGCAAGGCGATCACCGCGGCTATAATGCCGAAAGTTAAGTATCCTGTTCTCCATCCGTAATCAGTTATCAGTTGCCCTCCGATAGGGTTGAAAATTATGCCCCCTACCCCGGTAAACGCCATACAAAGGCCTACCCATAGGCCCACATTTTTTTTGAACCAGCGGCCGATCAGAACCGGCACTACCAAATACAGAATCCAGGCGTTGGCTACGCCGATAAGAAAACCGGCCACATAAAAAGAATAAACCGAGTGGAAGGTCGACATCGCCATCAAACTGCCGGCGACCATGATAACCGCTGTGGTAAGAATAAGTCTCGCGTCATATTTATTGAGCATCTTTCCCGCCAAAGGCAGCACCAAAAACATGGTCAGATACTCAATGGTCATATACAGGCCGAAATCCCCCTTGCCGACTCCCAGCTCCTTGCTTACCGAATCATAAAATATTCCTGCGGTATTAAAGGAAAAGCAGCACGGTCCCAGCATCAGGACGCAACAGGCGATGACAATTAAATATCCGTAATGAAACCCCGGTGTTTTCTTTTCATTCATAATGACCACTCCTTTACTATGGTTTGGTGTATAATTCTTCGCCAAGACAGGCTTCAACAGCTTTCAGGCGGCTGGGCGCAAGGCGCCGGCTATGGGGCAGATCCCTATCCCCAGCGGTACTCTATTCCGAAGGTTCCCTGGGGAAACTCCCATTTCTCCAGGATGGTGTTACCGCATAATATCCGGCAGGTCCCGCACTCCAGACAGCCGGCATAGTCAAACTGAATGCGTCCTTTATCGTCTTGTTGGTACAGACCGGCCGGACATGCCAGCATAAGCTTGCGAAATTCATCGGATTCCGTTGCAGCGTTTTGTTTTAGTACAATGTGAGCGTCCTCTTCATTGACGTAAAACTTGTTTAAGGATAATTTGGCGTCTACGTTCACCGTGCTCATATTGAACGCGCTCCTTTCCAAGCGTCTCCCGCAATCTTTAACAAGCCTACCTTGTCCGCGTGCTTCATCATCGTCTTAAGCAGGGTCCGGGAAGGTTGTCCGTCCATTACGAACAGTTCGGCCATTATGCCCTCCAGTAATCCGGGATAGTCCGAGAATATCCGGGGGGTTGTTTCCAAAAAATGCGGAAACTTGCGGTACAGCTTCATATCCTGCAAAACAAAGGATTCCTCCAGATAGGCCTTATATATTTGCAGGTCGCTTTCGCTGTAGTCACCTCCTTGGCCAGCCTCGATTACTGCCCGGGCCGCGCATTCTCCGGAAGCTACCGCAAAATCCATTCCCCGCACCGCATAACCGAGATTCACGCAGAATCCTGCCGCATCGCCTGCCACCAGAACGCCGCCGCCTATCAGCCGGGGCATCATTTCCCATCCGCCTTCCGGCACCAGGTGTCCCGAATATTCAACCAAGCGGCCTCCTTTTATTAAGGGAGCCACGGCAGGATGAGCCTTGAAATCTTCCATTAATTGCGGTACCGTCTTTGGTCCCTTGATTAAATCACTTAAAGTACACACGACCCCTAAGGAAACACTCTCTTTATTGGTGTAAAGAAATCCGCCCCCAGTCCGTCCGCCAGAAGGAAATCCGGCGAACATACATGCCGTCCCTTCGGTTTCATTGCACTGAAAACGCTCCTGGATCAGTTCGGCCGGCAGCTCGATCAGTTCTTTTACCCCCACGGCTACATGGCTTGGCTTGAATTCCTGCCTCAGTCCGGCTTGTTGCGCCAACAGTGAATTAACTCCGTCTGCCAGAATGGTCACCCGTGCTTCGAGCTGGTCGGTTCCGGCTATAACCCCGCCTACCTTTCCATCGCGCATGATGAGCTTATCGACACAAATTCCGGTTACAATTTCTACTCCGGCTTCTTCGGCTTTCTCCGCCAGCCACTGATCGAAAACCCCTCGCAGCACTGAATAAGAATCGCTCCCCGGCATTCCCAGCAAGGACGACTGAAAATCCAAACCCATACTGCTTTTTTCAGTCATCATAAACACCTTTTCCCGGGTAATCTTTCTTTCCACCGGCGCTTCCTTGGCGAAGCCGGGCATAATCTTTTCCAGACTGTGACTGTATATCCGTCCCCCGGTCATGTTCTTACTGCCCGGGTAGTTGCCCCGTTCGATTAACAATACCTGCAATCCCTCGCGGCCTAAAAGGCAGGCGGCCACAGTTCCTGCTATACCTGCGCCAACGACAATTACATCAAATCTTTCGTCCGGCATCCTTTCACCTCGCTTTCGCTCACTAATCGAGCCCAATCTTTATCATGATCATCCGAAGTGTTTAAGCAGAGCCGGGACGACTTTATATAGATCCCCTACAATTCCGTAATCAGACTGCTTAAAAATAGGCGCATTTTTTTCCTTGTTGACAGCGATTACGAGTTTGGAGCGGTTGATCCCGACGGTATGCTGAATTTGCCCCGAGATTCCGATGGCTATATATATCTCCGGAGCTATCATTAATCCGGATACCCCCAGGTAGGTCTCTTTGGGCATCCATTTCTCGGCTTCGGCAATCGGTCTGGTACAGCCGATTTCCCCGTTCACCGCCCGGGCCAACTGTCTAATCATCTCCAGATCCTTTTGCTCGGCTATCCCGCGGCCAACCCCGACCACCACCCTGGCGCCGGGCAGGTCGACCGCCATGCTTTCTTTTTCTTCCCGGGCGATCCGTTTTACTCTGATCCCGGGTTCAATGAACTGAACCGTTTTCTCTTCCCGGACAGCTGTCTCTGTCGCCGTTCCGGCTTTCCAGAGTCCACTGCCGGCCATGGCTATGGTGCAGCCGGAAGCCGCTTTTTCAGTGCGCAGGGCCGCCCCGCCGTATACCATGCGTTCGGCTGCCAGGTCTTCCCCCAGTTCCAGGATGTCGGTTATCACACTCGTACCCAGCAAAGCCGCGATTCGACCCGCTATAAGCTTGTAGCGTTTAGTAGGCTCCACGATTACCAGCCCGGGCTGCTCCTGTTTAATCAGCGCGGCGATGGTTTCCGTATAATCTTCCAGCAGGGCATTCTCTTGAGCCGGTATATGCCAAATGGTATCGGCGGCCGGCTTCAATCGATCGCCTATTATTACCGCTTCGACCTGCGCTGAGATCTGACTCGCGCCCGCGCACAATTCCGTAAGAGCTTTCTGGGTTTCAGCCAGCACTATGATTCTCATGCTTTCACCTCCCTATTTCGCCAATACGGCGGAGAGTTTACTGATAAACTCCTGTATGGCGTCGTCGGTATCGCCCTCGACGATATCCTGTTTACGTTCAACCTGCCGGGGAGCCCTGGTATCAATAACTTCAATAGTACGGGGCGGTTCCGGTATTCCTATATCCTCCAGCGCCCATACCGTCGACGGCTTTTTCCCGGCTGCCAGGATATGGTTCATCGTCGCTATGCGCGGCAGGTTGATATCTGTGGTGACCGTAACTAAGGCAGGAAGGGTAATTTCCAGAGTTTCCACTTCATTTTCAAGGGTTCTTTGCACCACTATTTTCCCATCCGCGGCAGTGATTTTGCTGATAGCGTTAATTGCGGGTATATTTAACAATTGCCCCAATTGAGGCCCTACCTGCTGCGCATACAGATCAGACGACCCTTCCCCGCACAATATCAGGTCGTATTCTCCGATCTTTTCAATCGCCGCCTTTAAAACCTCGGCGGTCTGATGGGTATCCAAGCCCTGCAATCGGTCGTCGGCCACCATTGCCAGGCTTCCCGGGCCCCGGGACAAAATGTTCTTTTTTAATTTGGGGCTGTCTATACTGCCGGCCCCTGCACTTAACGCGATGAGCTCGCCGCCGCATTCCTCCAGCAGCTGGGCTCCGGCTTCAACACCGTTGAGATCATAAGCGCTTATGGTAGGCTTGGCTCGGTCAAATGACAATTCCCCGTCGGCTTTAATTGCAATATCCTGTTCCTCGGGTACAACCTTAAAGCAAGTAATTATCTTCATATACTTTTACTTTCACCTCTCTAGCGTGAGCTTGTTCAATAGCATGGGCCTGCCCAATATTCAACTTCAGGGCATTGGCATTTAGCCGCCTATCTGGAGTAATCCAATCGTTCATCTTTGGCGATAATGGTCTTGGCGTATAGTTCCTGTATCTCTTCCGGTGAATAGCCAATCTCTCCCAATATTTCTTCGTTATTCTCGCCAAAGCTGGGCGAAGGCCGCCACACTCTCCCCGGATAGTTCTTAAACTTCGGCAGCGGACCCACGGCCCTGAGTTTGGTCCCTTTGACCGTTTCCCATTCTTCGATGACCTTGCGCGCCTTAACATGGGGATCGTTTTCCAGGTCTGCAAAACTGTTGATCTTGGATACCGGCAAGCCGGCCGCCTGCATTTCCTGCTCCGCTTCCAGAACGGTTCTGGCGGCGAAATAGGCGTGCAGCGCCTTCATAAAGGCCGCTCCCGGCGCGGTATCGATCTGGTAAATCGCCTTACCGGCCGGAAAAGTTTCCGACCCGTATTCCAAGCCCAGGAATTTAACCGCATTCCTTACTACGTTCACCCCGGAAAAGCAGCAGTAAAGATATTTACCGTCTTTGCATTCAAAGGGTCCCCAGCCCGCAATCATTGATTTATCACCGGTCTTGGGAAACTCTTTTTGGAAGGAGAAGTAATCTACCGAGAAAATACTGGTACGCATCATCAGTTCGTATTGAGCTACGTCGATGCTGTCGCCTTTTCCGCTTTGCCGGGCCTTATGCCAGGCGGCTAAAATAGCCACCGCCGTATATAAGGCAGTGGTATAGTCGGCTTGATACGGTCCCGTCGCATAAGGCGGCGTGACCGGGTTGGTGTTTTCATACATGTATCCCGAAAAAGCCTGGGCCGTGGCGTCAAAAGAAGGCCGGCCCACATATTCCGGAACGCCGCTCTGCCCGTACCCGGAAACATGCGCTATTACCAGCCGGGGGTTAACCTGCCAAAGCACCTCGTCACTCAATCCAAACCGGTCGAACTGGCCTCCCTTGGAAGATTCCAGAAAGACGTCCGCATCTTTGATAAGCTTCAAAAGGATCTCTTTTCCTTCCGGGGTACCGATCTGCAAGGCCAGAGCTCTCTGGTTGCGCCGTTCCGACTCCAATTGAATGTTATGGGTGAACCTGGTATAATCGGGCATCAATGCGTTCTCGATCCAGATTACATCCGCGCCGTATTCGGCCAGAACGGTGGCGGCCAAAGGGCCGGCGAGGGAGCTTGATGCATGGACAATGCGCAAATCAGACAAATTTCCAAACTCCGGCAACTTTTGATTTTTCCACATATTCATTACCTCCCGAAAAATACCGGTTTATTTTGCGTATTTTTTCAGTATCTGCCGGCCCGCTATATGGACCATTATTTCATCCGTCCCCCCGGACATGGAGTTGCCGCGAGCGTCTTTCCAAATTCTGCCGACCCTGGTCTCCGTGGTATAGCCGATTCCTCCCAATATCTGCATAGCCTCGGAGCAAACTTCGGTTGCCGCCAGCGAGAGGTACCGTTTGCACAAGGCGCTGTTCAAGCGTACCGGGATGCCGTTGTCAAATTCCCAGGCCGTTTTATACAGCAGGTTTCTCATGTTCTGAAGTTTGATTTCCATATCGGTGAGTTTTTGCTGAATCATTTGGAAATTGCCGAGCGGCTGACCAAAAGCGATTCTCTGTCCGGCATAGGCGGCCGCGTCTTCCATGGCTGCCTGGGCCAGACCCAGACTGTGGGCCGAAATCATCAAGCGTTCTATTTCAAAGTTTTGCATCAGCTGCAGGAAGCCTTGCCCCTTTACGCCTAATAGTGCGCTTTCATCTACCTCTACATTGTCCAGGTACACTTCACAAAAATTGGTAATCTCCTGCCCGATTTTATGCAAAGGCGCCAGCTTAACTCCCGGAGCCTCTCTGGGAACCAGCCACATGGACATGTTCCTGTTCTCAGGAGAAGGATCTTCGTCTTTGGCGATAACCATGATCAAAGGAGCCGTTTCAGCATGGCTCACCATCGTCTTCGTGCCGTTAATAACAACTTTGCCGTTACCCAGCCATTTGGCGGTGGCCTGCATGGAAGCGTTGTCAGAACCGGCTACCGGTTCGGATAAGGCCAGGGAAAAACACTGCTGGCCGGTTTGCTTGTACATTTCCATCCCCATTTTGACTTGCTCCGGGGTCCCGAATTCCGCAATATCATACATTGCCAGACCATAAGACATAAAAGGCATGGTTGCACCCGCTGATCTTATAAGCTCTTCGACAACCAGTACCAGGGTCATGGCGTCTGAAGGAATTCCACCGTATTCCTCCGGTATAAACATGTACCCGAAACCGGCATCCAGATAAGCTTTGCATACGTCCTCGGCAACTCTTCTGTCCCGGTACCACTGTTGAATTTTTTCCTCAGTGATCTCCCTGGCGCAAAACTCGCGCAGATTTTCCAGCATCAGTTCTTGCTCGTCGGTCATCCTGAAATCCATACAAAATCCTCCAATCTTAATACTTAGAACCATAATAAGAAAGTTACAGTTTTCACTATCTTCACTTCACATACAGTTTACATTCTCAAGAAACTTTAGAGTCAATAAGGAAAATGTTAAATATGTTACGCATTCGTTAACCAATAGTAAAGCGAAAAATGCGGTTTTTTGCCGTAATCCCTATAAACTTGAAATGCTACACTTTTGATATTTAGAAAATATTTTTGCTGTCCATCCGAAAAAATTTTATTTTGTTTCCCCCTGTCTTTTGGTCTCCATAGCTCTTTCCTGTCAACCTTAAAGATGCTTTAACGTTCGCCCTTCCCCGCCTTGCATATCAATCTTGAAGATGCTTTAATGTTGATATGATTAAGAGCAGCGGAGGTTCTTATGAAGCATAAAATTGGCGATATTGCCAAGCTAATGGGGCTCACGCCTGAGGCTATCCGTTATTATGAAAAAATGGGCATTATCTGCCCGATAAAAGCTCATGACTCCGGTTATCGCTATTATGATGTTTGGGATATCCATGTGCTCGTCCGGGCCCGGGTCTACCGCCAGTATGGATTTTCAATGAGTGAGACGGTGGATCTGATCAGCAAGTATGAACCCGCAGATATTGTGTCAAGTCTCTCCGCGGAGGAAGAGGACCTCCAAGAGACTATCATCTGGAATTTAAACCTTCTCCAGCAGTTGCGGGAAATGCAGCAGATTATTAATGATGCCGTAAGCAGCATCGGAAAATATTACATTCAACTGCGTCCCGCTATGTACTTTTTGAAAACTCAAGATGGCTACGAACTGATTGATTCCCGCCTCGAACTCTACCGGGATTGGATTGAAAAAGTCCCCTTTGTTTTTCCGGGCGGCATTTACGGAAAGGATGTTTGTGAGAACCGTGGAAATGAATTTGCGTTTGGATTGATCGTCGAAAGGAGATACGCCCCGCTGCTGAACATTGACAAGACTGATGATATTGTCTACTTACCTTCCTGTCCGAGTATTTACATTTCATTTCAGTCCGGATCCCAGAAGATACTTAGCCCCCAAACGTTTGCTCCCGCTATCGAGTTCATGAATTCGCGGAATTTGGAATTAAACGGTGACGTTGTCAGCCGCGTAGCGCTAATGAAGCGCACCGGCAACGAGTACCTGAGCTGGCATCAGGCGTGGCTGCCTTTCGAATATGAAACGACCCGCATCAGCGATAAGGATAAAGTACTGCTTAACAACAAGTAATAACTTGATGCAGACCGCGAGCTATCGCGGCCGCAGCAAAAATTCACCAAATTGTCATGACCATCGGTGGTACCCGTCTAACAAAGTCAGAGTCAGCCGGCTTATTTTGCGATGGGAATAATTGGAAGAGCGATTGTACGTGCCTATTATCTTGGTTGCCTGGATTCCTGCTGCTTGGCCGTAATCTCGGCCATCCGTAAATCGCGGCCCGGTCTGCCGAAGCATTCGATGACATCCAGTTGGTCCAGCAGGCCACTTTCACGCGCGCACAGGGGTTGCATGGTGCATATTCTTTCGTGGCAGAGCCACCTGTTCCGGGAAATGGGAGCCACTGCTCCGACAAAAATGAGCCACCATTATGTTTGCAGAGCCACCAGCTGTGCTGGCAGCCCTGCAGTTTAAGTTATGCGTGAATACCTTTGCGTTTCCGCATGGATTCTTCACCATCAATAAACATGGTGTATGAATCATGTTATGCCAAGTTACAGGTTATGCAAAGTTGAGCGCAAAATGCCTATAATTGCATAAGATTCGGCAAAACACTTTTCATAAATATGCGTTACCATAATCGTATATTTTTACGAGGAGGTAACCATAAATGATTACGAAAGACTTGGAGATTCTGATTCCTGAATTTCTTTCCCGTCTGGAAAAGGACGGCCACAGCGAGGAGGTGAAAGCTACAAATCATTGGGTAACACATCATTTTCAAAGCTATTGTCTGTATAATGGTATTGAAATAATCACGATGGAGACAATTACGGATTTCCTGAAGGTACAATATGACATTGACCTTTACAAGCCAATCAGTGCTAGTCAGATTGCCATACGAAGGCCACTCTTGATCTTTTGGGAGTATAGTTTAACCGGCACATACCAAAAGAGCCATTTGTATGAGAAAAGCGAGGTCCCTCTTCCTTTCCACCAATTCTACCTTAAATACTGTGCACACATTAATTCCCTTGCCTTAAATGTCAATACAAAAACTGGGAAAGCACGGTTTGCAAAACAATTTCTTGCTTTTCTTAGCAGTAGTGGGGTAGATGACATATCAAGCATTACCAAGGAACACGTTTATCGATATCTTGACTCGAATAAGAATTATACCTACACAACTAAACGTACCGCATTGTACCATATTCGGGGAATGCTTGACTGGATGTATGACAGTAAAATCATTTCATTTAGCGGTCACGAGACTTTTCCAACGATACGCGCATCTAGAAGCAGGTTTATCCCGTCTTGTTACACAGACGAGGAAATCAAAAGAATACTGAATAGTGTCGATGTTAGTACATCAATTGGTAAGCATGATTATCTGATATTAAGCCTGCTAATCTATTATGGCATGCGCGTAGGCGATATTATCGATCTAAAATACGAGAACATTGACTGGACAAACAGTATCATTAAGATTGTGCAACAAAAAACCGGTAAGCCTCTGACGCTTCCTTTAATTGACGAGGTGAAATATCCGTTGATTGATTATCTAAAAAACTCGCGCGCCTCGGTTGATGATGAACACATTTTAGTGACCTTGTGTGCGCCTTTTACGTGCTATGCGAGACACCAAAGCTTTCAGAGAATCGTCATCAAATATATGGACAAGGCCGGAGTGGATTATTCTGGTAAGCATCACGGGACTCATGCCCTCCGGCATAGTTTGGCAAACAGTATGCTAAATAAAAATATACCTATTAGCGCGATATCCGGGATATTGGGACATGGTAGCATAGAAACAACAGATACATACCTGTCGCTTGATGAGAAGGATTTCAGTGCAATATCGTTGGAGGTGCCCAATGTATCCAATTCCTGAATTTAAGGGGCCATTCCGCGAGTTGATACCTGAATTCATCATGTACAAGAGAGCTTTAGGATACAACTATGGTAAGAACATAGTCTACAGATTGGCAGAAATGAACCGCTTCTTCATTGAAAATGGTATCAGCGAAATAGCCATTCCAAAATCTGTTTTTGATCGTTGGATAAGCCTTAAGAATAATGAAACCGCGTCAAATCAGGAAAAAAGATATATGGCAATACATGGCTTTGCCAAGTTTCTGATACAAAATGGATATCGCAATATCTATGACTCCGAAAATCCAGTTTGCAAACGTGATGATTTTGTTCCCTATATATATTCCCAAGAAGAAATCAGTAAGCTTTTCCAAGCCGCTGACAACTTTAAGACAGTACATACGGCGTATGCGTATAATCATGGTGCTATGTTGCCGGTTCTATTGCGGTTGCTGTATAGTACCGGGATGCGGATCTCTGAAGCATTGGCATTGAAGATCAAGGATATTGATTGGAAAAGCGGCAACCTGTATATCTGGAATAGCAAAAACCATGTAAGCCGAATGATCTGTGTCTCTGCAACGATGAAGCAGATTCTGGAAAAATATCGAAACACGATAACATTTGTCTCAGACGTGGATTATCTGTTTCATGGGTATGACGGCAGACCTTATCCCTACGAAACTGTCAATCATATATTTCGCCAAGTACTTGTGAGAGCCGGAATTGCTCCGAGAGCATCCGGGAAATATCCACGTATTCATGATCTGCGCCATGTTATGGCCATACGGGCTCTGGAACAAATGGAGCAAAAGGGGTATGATCTATATTCATCCCTCCCCCTGTTGAGTAAATATCTCGGTCACAAAACTATTATTGAAACGGAATACTATATCCGCCTTACCCAAAGTAGTTTTTCAAGGATAACCGCTGCGGCAGACAGTTATTCACCTGATCTATTCCCGCGATTGGATGGTGATCATTATGAATAGTAGCTTTGGAATGCATCTAACCGAATATTTTGGAATCTACCTACCACGGCAGAGGGGTGTTTCCAAAAATACGATAAAATCTTACCGCGATACATTTGTTCAGCTGATTGAATACATCACAAATACATTCAACATATCCTGCAACAAACTAACTTTAGAAGATTTTTCAGCAAAAAGAATTACTGGTTTTCTGGATCATCTTGAAACGGATAGGCACCTTTCGGCATCATCAAGGAATCAGCGGCTGGCGGCAATTCACTCATTTTTCAAATATCTTCAAAAGCACGACCTTGCCCACTTTGAATTGTGCTCCGCTATACTGTCTGTTGAGTTCAAGAAAGCTCCGGTGCCAATTATCAGCTATTTGAGTATTAAAGAAATACGGTTTTTGTTCTCTTTGCCGGATACATATGACAAACATGAATTTAGGGACTTGGCACTTCTATCTCTTTTGTATGAAACTGGCGCAAGAGTACAGGAACTAATAGATTTACGGATTGAAGACCTAAACCTTAGATCTAACCCGACCGTAACGCTGCACGGGAAAGGCAGCAAATCACGAATGGTGCCCCTCGGCCATGATGTAGTGCTGATTTTGAAGAAATACTTGAGCGACAATCAGGTTTCCGGTTTAGAGACGCCTGTTTTTTCAAACAAGCAACACAAAAAGCTTACTAGAGCCGGCGTTCAGTATATCATTGACAAGTATGTTACCCGGGGACGTGCTGCAAACAGCAATATGTTCCATGGACATATCACAAATCATTCATTTCGTCACAGTAAAAGCATGCATTTAGTGGAGGCAGGGGTCAACTTGGTATATATCCGCGATTTTCTTGGGCATACATCAGTGACAACAACTGAAATCTATGGAAAAGCAAATGCTGAATTGAAGAGAAAGGCAATCGAAAAACATGGCACAGAGCTAAAAGTAAAATCAGTATACACCCCAAAAGAAAAAGATGTTCTCCTTATTTGGCTAAGAGGCAACATTTAATCCAGCAATTATGCAAAGTTGAGTCTGCTATACCATGCAACATCAAGGCATTTTGCGCTCAACTTTGCATAACCTGTAACTTGGCATAACACGATTTATGAAAAGCTTTTCATAAATCATGCACGATTCGATCAAGAATGGCGTCAGCTAATGTGCCTTCACCGATATTGCCATACCATCCTGCTGGCGAAGACTGTGAACTAAAAATAGTTGACGCCGTCTTATGCCTTGCTTCAATGATCTCTAAGAGATCCCGGGATTCGCTGTTGTTAAGGGGCGTCAGAAGCCATTCATCCAGGATTAAAAGGCTGACTTTTTTGTACTGCTTGATAACATTCTTGAAGATACCCTCCCCACGAGCTACGGCAAGTTCATTAAGCAGTTCGGGGAGACGGATGTATTTTACCGAGTAAAAATTACGGCAAGCCGCCATGCCAAAGGCACAAGCCATATAGGTTTTACCGGCACCAGATGCTCCCATTATGATAATGTTATGCTTCTCCTGTATGTAGTTGCAGGTGGCAAGACGGGCAATATGTGCAGCATCCAGTTTCCGGTCAGCATGGTATTCAATATCTTCGATACAAGCACTACTTTGGTCCAGGTCCGCTTTGCGGATGAGCCGGGATAAACGATTGTTCTTGCGCCTGCTCCATTCGATATCAATCATAAGTCCGAAGCGTTCTTCAAAAGAAAGCGCCGCAAAGGAAGCGGCATCTTGTAACTGGGTCCGGTAGGCATCGGCCAAAGCAGTAAGGCGCATTTCATTTAGCTTGTTAATCGTTGTTGCATTTACCATTATGAATTCCTCCCATAGTAGTCTGCGCCTCTGGTAAAACCGTGGGCAGCAGTATCATTATTAGTTGAAAGCGGCGTTTGTACTGCAGCTTTATCTTGGCCCGTTGTAAGAATTGTCTTGATGCTTCGATAGTTGGGACTGGGGGTGTAAGATAAAGCTTTGCTGCAGGCAGCTTCCAGTCTAGTGACCGAATACTTGTCAGCCAGTTTCAGAAGCGACATACAGCTTCGGTATCCCTGCTGTTCAACCTTATGTGAGGAAAGCACTGCCTTTACAACGATAGTCGTGCTTGGCCCGATATTTTCGGCCCAGGAGATAAACCTGGCGGCATTCCATTGGGTATATTTTTGATGTTCTTCCGGCATATGTTCGGGAATGGTGCTGTATTGTCCCGGACGGCCATGAAGCCTTGGATGTGAACAAATCCGGAGATTTTTGTAAAAGACCTCAATCACACCCTTGGTAATCCGCACATCAACTTTGTGTTTGATATATTCATAAGGAACGCTGTAATGCATGTTATCAACTGATATGTGATAATTGAACTGTACGGTGGCGATTTTCCAGGTGGCTAACTCGTACGGGGCAGCAGGCAGCGGCAACAGCATGGGCTTTTCTTCCTCCAGGAAGACGCTGCGCCTGCTTCCTTCTTTCTTTTGGAAAGGCTTGTTGTTAAACTCATGAAGCTTTTCCCTGATGGCCTGATTAAGCTCGGTGAGGCTGAAAAACTTTTGATGCCGTAAAGCGGCAATGATCCAGGTAGAGACGATCCCAACCGTACCTTCTGCATTCGGTTTGTCTTTGGGTTTCCTTACCCGGGCCGGGATTACCGCCGTACCATAGTGTTCCGCCATCTCCTGATAAACCTTGTTGAGTATCGGGGAATCCCAGGAAGCTTTATCTACACCGGTTTTAAGATTATCCGGGATCAAAATTCGGGTAACGCCGCCAAAGAACTGGTACATATGAACATGGGCTGTTATCCATGCTTCTTGGTTTCGGGATAAAAACGCCTCAACATAGGCATATTGACTGCTGGATAATACCCCTACAAATACGTAGGCATCAATGATTTCACCTGTATCGCTGTCTACCAGGGAAGCAGTTTTGCCAGCCCAATCAACTTCCAACTGCTCACCTGGTTTACGATGAATGTGCATGGTTGCTTTGGTTTTGGTGGTGTACTGCTGATAATGATAACAGAACTGGGAATACTGCAATGGAATCTCCTGATTTAAGCGGCATTTCTCGCAGTATTCGTTCCAGAGCAAACTCAGCGTCACGCCACTCTTGGCCATTTCTTTGTGGATGTAATCATAATTAGGTCGTTTTCTGGATAAGGGTGTGTTGGCCTCATGGAAAAATATCTGCTGCAGTTCAATGTCCGAAATCCCTTCTTTTAAAGGCCAAAACACATTAAGTTCCTGAGCTCGTTTGAGTACTTTAGCAACGGTGTTTCGCGAGCAGGCGCAGCTAGCAGCGATACTGCGCCCGCTGATCCCTAAGCTGTGAAGCCGCAGGATCTCTCGATAATTGGTCATTTAATGACCTCCTTGTAGAAAGATTTACACTATCTCATTGGTAGTGCATATATGGATTCTACAAGAAGAATCATCAACTGGCTCTCTAGCCGGAAACGTGGCTCATTTTCATCGGACTGGTGGCTCTCACTTTCCGGAACAATGGCTCATTTTGACCCGGATTATTCACATGGACCTCGAAGTATTTTGTCGTAGATCCTGGCATGCTCCGGCTTCCTTTCGCCGTTTTGAAGCTCTTCCTGAAGCTGGAGAAGTTGAGTAGTGAGCCGGCGTTCGTGCTCAGCGGCAGACGGAGCGACATGGTATATGACCGCGACACAATCCTTGGGGAGCTTGTATGTGTTCCCCGCAATTATTGCGCTTATATAAACACCACTTTGCTTGGTATTATAAATATGCCTTTATTCTAAGCTTTTGCTTTTCTGTATCGCTCTCATCCTTCTCAAATATTGTTGAGTATACCCCATTAATCAAATTATCCTTAATGCTAATAGCTTCTGTGTAGTTTGCATTATAAGCATCAATAATTAAGTCATCACAATCAACAAAAAAGTCTTCATAATCATCGGAATAAAATGCAATAATTGTATAAACATCGTTATTATCGACTTTGAACATTTTCTTAACTAACTGGCTGAATTTAGTTTGATATTCACTTGGATGTTTTATATTCACTTCTTCATCAACATTAAGTCGAGTACTGGTAAAAAATGATATATAGTTCGAATACTTATTTTGGATTTTACTGGAAATATCGCTTAGGTTTAAATAATTTAGAAAGCATATAATATTAGTTGCAATCGCACCAATAATATTTCTATATGTAAAATTTTCCTTTGCCGGAGAATTGGTTGCACTTTCAATGGATTGATACCAGAATTTAACGGCATTATCAACTTCACCTTTGTAAGCAGATAAGTTGCCAAGTTGGCTTAAACAAATCATTTTTGTAAAATTTAATCTTTTATCCTTGCTACTTTTCAGTGATACTATGTATGATAAGCTCTCCTCCATCAAACTAATATATTGCAGCAAATCCCCATAGGTTTTGATTCTATTCATATACTGAATTTCCTCGAAAAGTTTTGAGATAAGCTTTACCCTTAATCTTAGATTTTTAGGATCATTTATCATTGCTTCGTAAATATAATAGGTTTCATCATCCTCCTCAAAATACTGACCAGCACTTTTGTTGTTTACCGAGCCGATTGTACCATTAATAGGCTTAAATGTATTCACAGCATCTGGATCACTTTTTAATAAATCGTAATACGCTTTCACAAGCTCAAATTGTTGTTCAAACATTACAAATAAATCGTCGTTAACCCTAACAATTAGCATTTCTCCATCATCAGTATACTGTATAAATTCATAACTTGTTTCTCGAACAACACATCTATTAATATATTGCGGTTCGTCATCTTCATAAATAGTTACATCGTATCCGTTCCCGAATACCTCCAGCGTTGCAATAAGCGTTTGCTCTTTTTCACTGTCATGATAGTAAACTTTACCGATTTCAATATGTTCCTTTTGGTTTTCCCGCTCATAATTTAATGAATCCATCTCCCCCACCCCTATACTATTATCTTGCCACCAGAATTTTTGACCCTCCCGGTTTCAATAAGATATTCACACGCTTTTTGCATAGCATTTGATATATTGCCGCCTGTTCTATTAAATCCAAAAACACGGGCAGTTGACACATAGAGATCTTCTTGAGTTATACCAATGCTCTTGTTTGCAATTTGAAACATCGCTTCAGCAAGTTCATCGATGCTTAAGTAATTAATCTTGCGCCCAGTATCACATGCTTGTGGAATACGAACCGGAACTTTGTTAGTACCTTTTAACCAGCAAAAGTCACCCCTACGTTCAACAGAATTGTTGAGCTTATTGTTTATCACAAACTCCGCAGAATTTCTTACTTTTACAGTTGCTTTTTGGTTTCCAAATAAAGGGGCAATTCTCTTACAAAGAAGTTCAAAATGTATAGGGTATTCCTTTTGAACTACGTGGTTAATTGCTTTGGCAAGATATATAGCATCATCCGGATGCCTATCAATTTCATATACAGTTGTTTCTTCATAATAATCAAACCCATACGGATTATCGTCTATATCTTCATCACCGCTTGATTGCTCAACAGAAGCATCTATAGTTAAAAACTCTTCCTGAGAAATAATGATTTCCTGATTATCGTTATGGTTCTCAAAAAAGAAATCGTCGCTCATATATTGGGATATGGCTTTCTCAACTGTTTCAAGAAGCTTCTGCCCTTCAGTTATGGGGTCTTTTATCCAGTCTGTTGACCAAATTCTGTATATTCTCCATCCAATGTCCTCAAGCACAGTTTGCCTCAACCTATCACGTTCTCTTGCGGTTCTGGCCGAATGATATGTTGCACCATCACACTCTATACCAAGTACAAATCTATTATCAAGCGTGGGATGTTTTACTGCTAAATCTATACGGTATCCAGAACAACCAACTTGGGTTACAACCTTATAGTTGTGTTTAACAAGAAAATCATATACTGACTCTTCAAATGGAGAGTCAACCTCAACAATATTTGAATAGTTTAGTTCTCTCTGCAAAACACTGGTTCCGTTGATAGCAAACTCTATGTAAGATCGTAATAGCTTAACCCCTTCGGAGTTAGTGTTTTCAAGCCTTATATCGGTTGGATGAATTGACCCTACTAATTTCACATTAAACTTTGCTCTTGTTATGGCAACGTTCAAACGCCGATAACCTCCACTTTTACTAAGTGGGCCAAAATTCATGTACATTATTCCATTGTGATCTTTAGCATATCCTATACTAAATATAATCGTATCTCTTTCGTCACCTTGCACGTTCTCAAGATTCTTAACAAAGAAGGCTTCTTCTATATCCTCTCTGAAGTAACTTTCAAACTGCTGATTCTGTAACCGAAGCTGCCGAATAGCACTTTCAACTGACTGTTGCTGTGCTTCGCTAAATGTTACAACACCTAATGACCGGTTAGGGTATTTCTTTATATGCTCAAATACTAAGTCTGCAACTTTCTTCGCTTCATTAATGTTATATTTCTTTCCTCCCCTATCGTACACACCATTTGGCACATAGATATATTCAACGCCATTGCCGGGTAGTCTATCTATATGTGAAGGAAAAGTAATCAGATTGTAGTTGTATATTTTTGCATTTGAAAAAGCAATTAATTCCTCGTGACGACTTCTGTAGTGCCACTTCAATGTTCGTTCAGGCAATACTGTAACAGCTTCATCGAGAATGGATTCATAGGCATCCGAATCATCATATTCATCTTCGTTATAATCGGCAGTATCAAAATATTTGTCGGAAGTAATTGCAGCAAAAAAACTTGTTGGAGGAAGTTGTTTGCTGTCTCCGGCTATAATAACTTGAGAACCTCTCATAATTGCGCCTATAGCATCTTCTGTACATACTTGTGAAGCTTCGTCAAAAATTATAATATCAAAATTATAATTTTCTGCTTCCAAGAATAAGCTCACTGATAATGGTGACATCATTAAGCACGGTTTTAAGGTAAGTAGTAGGTTAGGTATAGTTTTGAATAGCCTACGCAATGGCATTATTTTCTTTTGTTTATTCAACTCTCGTTTTAGTATTCCAACTTCATCAACCGCTGAAGTACCTGAATTTAAATCCGGCAATCTTGAAATGAGTATTTCTTTTACTCGTGAGCGTGCAATTGACATTTGTGTTAAATCTAGTTTATTGAACTCCCTAAGAGTGTCTTCTTGACTACGGCGACGGAATGAATTTACAGCCGGAAATTGAGGCACGAATGCATCCAGCCAAAGTCTATAGAAACGCTTCAAGAACGCATTAACGATTGAAATTTTATCTATCTTTAGTTCCTGAATTTTTTCAATAAAATCAGTCAAACCAGCATTTTGGCACTCTTCTCTACAGCTTCGAAAATCAATCCATTCTTCCAAGGAATAAATGTTGTTAAAACATTTCTCGATCCGTGTATATAGAGCAAGTAGGTCTAAGTTCAGAAATTCATCTCTATTATCGAATAAATTTATGTACCAGTTCCACTCCCATGAAATTTCACTTAAATTATTTTTAAGCTTCTGCAAGCTGTCATCTACTTTTAATATAAAGTCAGTATCATTACATATTTTTTCCACAAAAATCCGAGACAGCTTATATTTATTGTCCAGTTTTTTAAAGTCATTTGTCCATGTAAGGGATTTGATAATCATATCCCAGTCAGTGTTAATCCCGTTAAATAGGAATTGGTAATCATTTTTTAGCATCTCACTTTGTTCAGCAATTGAGTTTTCTATAATCTGAAGTCGTTCTAATTTTTTAAGATTAGACATAGTCTCATTGAGCGATATTGATTCAACGCTGTATTTTGTTATTTCCGTATATAATTCATTTATGTTCCTTAAAATCTCCAGAGTCTCCGTTATTTGGTGCTGTAATTTCGTGAGTTCAATTTCTTTACCTATCATGGATTCAGAAAATACATGATTTGTTGAGTTAAGAAAACTACTATCATTAAGTGAAGCCAATTTGCCATAGAGTGATCTTATTTCGTCACTATTTGCCTCCCATGCTAGCAATAATTCCTTAAATTCAAGAGGTATCACCGCACCATTAAAATAGGCAATTATACTGTCAAAAGCATTAATAACGTTTTCGAACTCATCCCAATTAGTATGGATTCCTTCATAATGGCTTCCAAAAAGCTGCGACATCAGAGACTCATTTTCTTGAATCCACGCTTTCTTATCACCAATTTCTTTAAGTTCGTTTAATATCGCAATTATTGTATTATCATCTATTTTGTTAAGCAAATCTTTAGCGAGAGAGCGAATTAGTTTCTTATCATCCCTATAGTTTTTCTTAAATATCTTTAATATCGAAGTGTATTCAATTTTAAATCTCTTTAACATCGCAGAGTGGTCAATCGATAATATTTCCACATCATATCTGCTGGCCACTGACTTCATATCAGCATCTAATTGCAAATGGTTATCTTTAGCTTCATTAAAAAGCCTTTTCAGAATTTTATATTTATCTGGATCAAACCATTCTTCTGTCGATTTTGGATTTAAAAGTAAGCTAGCCAACATCTTATTGAGCGAAATACTCTCTGCATAAGTTCCCGTTTGATTTATAGCCAGCTTTTGAGAAATACCCATTATTGCTGAAATTGATGTATCAAGTATTTTCTGTAAGTTTTCTAATATATCAATTGTGTCTCTTGCGGACAATACTATTTCTGAATCATTCTTGAATGTGTTTACATTTAAATATTGCTTGAGCTTATTAATAGAAACCATAAGGTCTTGCTGTATATAACCAGCAGACAATTCAAAGAAGTTTTCAGTATATTTCGCAGAAAGCTCGTCCTGGATTATTTTATATTCAGCTTGAAGATCTCGATAATTTCCTGCTCGCTCTATAAGTGGTGAAATATCTTCTTCAAAAATCCACACTGTCGGTACCTTAGGTGATTTTGAGGATAGTTCCAGTATGTCAATTAATTCAATTGCTGCATTCATTGAGGTGGTTCTATTTAAATCTAAACCATTGTTGATAGCATCATAAGTTTCAGCGAGCACTTGTATTTTTGGCGCTAACCTTTTTAGATAAGTCTCAATATCATGGCGTAGTTCATGGGATACATTAGGTACTTTGCATCCTCTCCAAGGATTCACTGAATAATCCTCAGTCATTTTCCCGAGAGTTTTTGAATACTCGGCAAGCAAGTATGTATATTTATTAAGCTTTTCAGAAGAAATGCCTTCAGCATCTTCTAGTGAAAACACAACATCAGGAGTTCCATGAAGTTTTGCCAATTTACCATTAATATCATAAATAGATTTATTTAGTGGCTGACAAATTGTATGTAACTCCGTATTATATTTATTTAATCTGTCTCTATTAATTTCGAGGGACTCAAGCTGATAAAATGCTTCATCCTGTAACTTTACCTTGTTCATAGATAGGGTTTTGCCAAGCTCATTTAAGACTTCCTTTTTATTGGCTTTATGACTATGCAACGTTAAACAAAAATCCGCAAGACCCGCTTGAGCTAATCGCTTATAAACAACCTCAAGTGCAGCCATTTTTTCTGAAACAAATAGCACTTTTTTCCCATCAGCAAGACTTTCGGCAATAATGTTTGTAATTGTTTGGCTTTTTCCTGTGCCAGGAGGCCCTTGGAGGACAAAACTAATACCCTTCTTGGAGTATAGAATGGCATCCTGTTGACTAGAATCAGCATCTACTATTTGATAAGTATCAATTGGCCTTATATTGTTGTCATGGTCATAATTATTGTATTCATCTGGTAAAGTTGCCAATTGGCTTGTCTCACCTGATAATGCCTTAAGGATAGAATGAGCTTGTATTTTTTCCTTATTCTTATCCAGGTCTTTATACATATTTATCTTTAAAAAGGATAAGAGACTCAGACCAGTTTCAAATACTACTTCCCAATGGTTTTTAAAACTAATGTCATTAATGTTTTGAAGGTATACCATAATATCGTCTTCATGACTATCAAATTCAGGCAGAATGATCCCAAAATCATTTTCCATTTTATAAATCAAAGTTGGATTAACCACAATTTCATCATCATGAAGATTAAGTTCAAATGGAGAGCTTATAGACTCCAACATAAGGGTAACCGGTACAAGTATAATAGGGGATATCATTATTTGATCTGAATCCTGGCTTTCTTTCCATTTCAAAAAGCCGAAGCACAGATACAGAATATTAATACCTTGTTCCTCTATGGCAGTTTTCGCTTTAGCTCTTAGGTTACTAAGCGTTTTCTGCTGTTCTTTGATATTCCGATCTGTCTCTATATCACCATAAGAAACAGCACCATATGACTCTTCATCATACTCATCATAATATTCATCAAGTGGTTGCGGAAAACTCAAAGCAATTTCCTTAGTAACAAGTGTTTCATAGAGATCAGCTAAATCAGGAGATATAATCTTAATGTTTGATCGTTTGGTTTCCTTGTAATTTATTAATCTATTTCTTTTGCCTAGGTCAAGCAGACGTTTTTTCCAGTTCTCAATACGAACATCGATTTCAGCCATAAATGCACTCCATTTATATTAATTTGTTGTTATTTAAACACATTTCAAATTATTACTTCAAATTATCCCCTATATTATACCTCTATAGAAGCCAGTCAGTATACAATTTATACCATATATATGATTTTATTTGCTTTTCCATATATTTGCCCATACTAAAAAGCACCTGCCTCTCAGCAGATGCTTGATTATTATGCAATAAGTGTTAATTCTTGTTTTTAAGCATTTTTTTAATTTCCTCCGGCGTATAAGCCGGTTCTTTTGAATGAACTACCAAATGGCAATTTGGACAAACAGGAATTAAATCGTTAATTGCATCTACCTCATACCCCTGGCCTATCTCATTCAAGGGTTTTAAATGGTGAACATGAATCTTTCCTTCCATCTCTTCACCATAAACCTCTCCAAAATCAAAATCACATATTTTACACACTGTTTTGCCGCTATTCAACTTTTTATAGTATTCAATACATTTGGCTCTCGCTTTAGAATTTCTTTCATAAGCATTAACAGTAATTTGCCTCTTTGCTCCTTCAAATAACTTATTTACATTTTTCTCTGGTATTTCTTCCGCTATTTGGTAATCCTTTTTCTCTTTTATTAAATTCAATAAAATGGCCAAGCAGTTAATATTTATTAATTGTCTTGCTTGGCTAAATTTTTTAAATTCATGATCAATTATTTTTAATTCACATGGCATTATCGGATCAAAAACCTGAATGCTATTTCTATCTAGAGATAAAGACTCATCATAAATTCCATCATATGGTTTTTTGTATTTTATTACCTTTATGAGCTTGGCACAAGCAATCACCCTATTATCATACTGAAAAAGAAGTAGTGTATTTTTAGCACAGTAGATTCCGCCAGTTCTCAGATAAAATAAGCAATCATATCTATTTTTCAAATCTCTCATAAAAAACTCTTGCTGCACAATTTCGATAGATTGATTATTAAATTCTAATGATTTGCTCATAGGGATTATTCTAATTTCAGGAATGCTTTCAACTATATTATTAAGATTTAACTTGCCTTCAGAAATCAACTCTTCAATTGCTTCTTTAAGTTCTGGGCGCAATATATAAAACCACTTTCCATCGCCTTTAGATGCGCCCAAATATGGAATAGTCCACCACCTGTTACCACCTTTATTATTTCGTGGTGGTTTTATATCCAAATAAGCACATATTCTTCTAGAAAAGCTAGTATTCCCGGATGAAATAACACGATAGTCTCTTTCCCCAAGAATTGTTGCTATTTCAGTTGCAGTTGACATACATTGTGGACTTTTAAAAACGGTAAGAACAGTTTTTAAATCAAGCTCACTAGTTATTTCCTTATTTTGCAATATGTCTTTCCAACGTGCTTTGGAAATTTGTGATTCATCTTTAAATTCTATATTTTCATAGCTTTCTTTTGTAACCATAAAAATGACTCCTATTATTTAGATACCCTATAACAGATAATATTCTGCATTTTTGAATTGGAATCCTCTTGCTTACAACAAGAAAATATATGTAGCTATTTTGGTATCCACCTGTCAACCCATATTAAAAAGCACCTGCATTAAAATAGTCAGCAGATGCCTTTAAATATAAACGAATGATTCGGCTTTACTTATTCATCCCAACCTCAACCGTAACCTTCTTACCCTTTTCCCCGATATAATCCTTGTGATATAGCAGTACACAGCACTCCACGTGCCCCGTCCAGGGGAACATATCCAGAGGCTGGATCTCTTTAATTTGGTAACCGGCCTGGGAGAATTGGGCTAGATCCCGGGCCAGTGTCGATGGTTCGCAAGAAACGTAGACAACGCGCGGTATCTTGAGGCGGGCCACTGCTTGAACCACAACGGGGCTGCAACCGCTGCGGGGAGGATCAAGGATAACGGCGTCAAAGCGGTTGGTCAAGGTAGGCAGGACCTCTTCGGTCAACCCGGCCAGGAAGCGGGTATTCCCTAGGCCGTTCAGGCGGGCATTGGCCTTGGCGTCCTTGACCGCCGGCTTGAAGACCTCTATGCCCATCACTTTGCGAACCAGCGGGGCCAGGGTCAAAGCCAGTGAGCCCACTCCGCAATAGGCGTCCAGAATCATCTCGTTGCCCTGCAGGTCAAGCCATTCTTTTATAATCCCTAACAACTGTTCAGTCTGACCCCGGTTAACCTGAAAGAAGGCCTGCGGCGATATATTGAAACGGGTATCATCCAGATGCTCCCGCAGATAAGGTTGGCCTGATATTGCGGTAAAAGCCTGCGGCTCACTATGGATTATGGACAGATTTTGGCCATTTTGGGTATCGGCCAGTTTACGAGCTGTGCCCTCTTTTAGCCCCGACAGAATAGCCATCATTCCTTGGTCATACGAAGATTCCCTCACGATCAGTTCTACAGGCGGCAAGGGCTGCGGGAGTCTCTCCAACTGTTCGGTAAAGCGATTGCTTAACTCCTGCATGGCCTCACTGATCAACAGGCAATCGCGGATCCCGATAATATCATGGGTATTGTTGCGGTAATAACCCATACGCCAACCATCCCGGCCTGGCGCCCCGTGCCAGGTGACTTTATTGCGGTAGCGCCAGGTCTGCGGAGACGGCAGGCAGGGCTTGACTGGTGCTTCGATCTTCCCCACCCTCTGCAGCGTCTGTTCCACAACCCGGGTCTTCAGGTCCAACTGCAGCCGGTAGCTGGCATGCTGATAGGCACAGCCGCCACATTGCCAGTAGTAGGGACAGGGTGCCTCCACCCGTTGCGGGGAGGCTTCCACGATGGCATGCAGCCGCCCCCGGGCAAAACTCTTCTTGCGCTGGGTGATCTCTATGTCCACCAGTTCTCCAGGAAGTGCTCCAGGTACGAACACCACCAGCCCTTCCAGTTTTCCTACCCCTTGCCCATCATGACTGATGCCGTGGATTAAGCACTGTGTCAAATCATTCACCTGCTTCATCGTTTAAATATTGTTCAGGAGACATAATCACAGATAAATTCAGAATTTTGCATTATGCTCATTTTATGCAGAATTGCTGTCAAAGATAAAATTATATGCTTTTTAAGCAAAAAGCAAAATAAAAGGGATAGATGCAACAAATAATGTGATTACCTGGATTATTATTGATAAAAGCACTTTCCCATTTTTCCTATATTTTTCCGAGAGCCAAATAATAAAAATTACCGATATAGGCAATCCCCAACATATTCCAAAACTCAAAAGCATCATAGCATATACAAATGTATTTGCACCGCTATCTGACATCATCACAGTTGGAATAATCGACACTAGTGCAAATAAGAATAGAGGAACTAATGCTATCCTTAACATCCAATTTAAAAGTAAACTTAAACGATTGGATGCTTGATTTCCGCTTGCCTCCTGCGTTAATGCTTTTTCATCAGCAAAAGATATATTTTTATGTTTCTGCCGTATTTTAACGTAAACATATGCTGCAAATAATGACAGTAAAAGAACCGCCAACAGAATAGAAACATTTAATATTGCATCCATATTAAGTTCCAAGGTTTGCTCACCCCGCTCATGACTTCACAATATCCCAAAATTGTTAAGGTGTATAAAATATAAATAATCTCCAACCCGGAACTGCTCACTAAATTCCTATTTATTATCGCATAAAGTACCTGTTTTGATGTTCAGAGAGCCTTATTTTGTTTTTCTTACGCCGTTTTCGTCTACCTCAAAGCCGTCTATTTGGGCGTTTTTAGCAAGGCATCCATTTGCTGTCGATTCGGAACCACTTGCCGGATACTATGATGCCGTCCTTGGTGAAGTAATGCTTGGCATTTCCATAGGAAATGATCAGCCTTTCGCGAAACTCCTGCATGATATTCCTATCGAGATGCCATAAACCCGCTAAAAAAAACAGACCCCCATGGATCTGGGGGCCTGGTGGTGAATATGTCTTTATTTCATTAATTCTTCAATTGAATTTATAGTAACATATGACGGTACTACCAAACCGATGCGGGCGTCTTCATAGCTCGGTCCCAAATCTTCCACCTTATCCTTGACTGCCTCCAAATAATCGCCATGGGTGATGGGCAGCCAGGCGGTGAATATGGCATCGCCTTCGCCGGCGGCCAGACCTTCATACATAGCCCCCGCTCCAACCGGTATCATTTCCACCTCATACCCCATAATATTTTGCAGCACATCAGCCATAACATGGGTTTCAGCCCTAGCACAAGCCCACTCCACATAGAGCAGCTTGACCTGGCCTTTGTCAAAGCTGGTAGTGGTTTGAGCAGCATCATATCCATCCGGAAGCCATCTGTTCACCAATTCCTGGTTTTCTTGCACCCACTTGCGGGCAGCCTCCTTGTCGTCGCCAATTTCTTCAGCCATAGCCATGGCTGACCCAATTTCTTGGCTGTCCCATTTGAACCTGTCACATACTGCGTAGACCTCGGGCATATCTGCTTTCAAACCTTGGCGCACTATGGTGTTAATGGTTTCTGCCTCACCGTATATCTCCTTAGGGTCCTCGAGGAACTTGAGATCCCAGCGGGCGAATTTCCAATGCGGAGTCCAGCCGGTTACAACCACCCATTCCTGGTTGTCAATGGCTTGTTTCAGGGCAGCCGCCATAGTGGCGTCACTTCCTTCAACAACTTCATAATCCAGCCCATACTGTTCAACAGCAGCATCCGTAGCCTTCATAAGGCCGGCTCCGGGATCGATGCCGATAATTTTGCCTTTAAACTGCTCTTTTACACTCTTATCCCCTGCATTGGGATTGTCCGCATTGTTCGAACACCCCCCCACAGCGAAAACCGCTATTATGGCCACAAGCAACAGTAATGCCATTCTCCGTTTCATAAACAACCATACCTCCTCTTTTTTATTTGCTCTTTCCTAGATTCTGGGTGATTCTATCCAGGATAATGGCAATCACTACGATAGCCACTCCCGCTTCAAACCCCATTCCGAATTTAAGCGTCTGTATGGCTCTCCATACCACACCGCCCAGTCCTTTGGCACCTATCATCGCAGCGATAACAACCATAGACAGTGACAGCATGATGCACTGGTTGATACCGGCTAGGATAGTTGCCCTGGCCAGGGGGAGCTCGATCTTGAACAACATCTGAAAAAAGGTGGAACCAAAAGATCTCCCGAGTTCAATTAATTCTTCCGGTACCTGCCTCAGTCCAAGATCGGTTAGCCTAATTACCGGTGGCATGGCAAAGATGATAGTAGTTAGAACCCCCGGAACGACGCCCAACCCAAAAAAGGGAATAGCAGGCAATAAATAAACAAACGCCGGTAATGTCTGCATGAAATCCAAAACCGGCGCAATGATTCGATGAGCAGTAAGGTTTTTTGCCGAAAGAATGCCTAGTGGGATCCCCACCACAGCACACAACAAGACAGCTGCTATTACCATGGATAAGGTTTCCATGGTAACCTCCCACAGTTTTACATTGTAGATAAAAAACAAACCGATTACAGAAAAAATAGCCATTTTTCTACCCGCAAGCCACCAGGCCAGGAGTGCGATTACGATGATGAACAATTCCGGAGGAATACTGATCAGAAGCTGCTGCAGCCCTTTGATCAAGCTTTCCATTTGATCGGAGAAAGCTTGGGTGGAGGCGCCCCAATGCCCCTGTAAATAATTGATTAGATCGTCAGTCCATCGGGCCAGTGGCAATCTCGGAATGCTATTCATGACTACCCCTCCTTTCACCGGCCAGGCCTGCGATCACCGATCCTCGCACCAATACGCCTTTCAATCTGCCTTGGTCATCAACAACCGCTAACGGCACCTTGGTATAGGCCAGGGTGTCCAAAAGGTCGGACAGCATAGTATCCGGTGCGGCAGTTGGCACTTCGGGGTTGATAATGCCGTCTAATTCCCTGATACCCGCTTCGACCAGAGCCGAGGCATCCTCAGCCTGCACATACCCCTGCAGGTGCCCGGCCCGGTCCGTAACAAATATAGTAGATAAGCCATGTTTTTCCATAAAGGTTAAGGCAGTTAGAGGGCCGTCTTTGGGATGAGCCACGGCACGGGGCTTGACCATCACAGCTGAAGCCGTCAAAGCCCGAGAACGATTGACGTTTTCCACAAAACGAGCTACATAATCACTGGCTGGTGAGAGCAGGATTTCTTCCGGACTTCCTATTTGCACGATCCGGGCGTCCTTCATCAAGGCGATGCGATCGCCTACTTTTAACGCTTCGTCCAGATCATGAGTGACAAACAATATGGTTTTTTGCAACTTCTGCTGAATAGCTAAGAGTTCATCTTGCATATCCTGCCTTATCAAAGGATCCAGTGCACTGAAAGGTTCATCCATGAGCAGTATATCGGGATCGGTTGCCAAAGCTCGGGCGATGCCCACCCGCTGCTGCATACCTCCGCTGAGATTTCCCGGATAAGAATCTTCCCAGCCTTTCAGACCGACCAGTTCTAAGGCCTGGAATGCTTTTTCATAACGTATGGGGCGCGGCTCGCCCTGCACTTCCAGGCCGTAAGCGATATTGTCTAAAATATTTCGATGCGGCAGCAAAGCGAAACGCTGAAAAACCATGGCTATCTTTTCCTGGCGCAGCACTTCCAAGCGGCGCGAAGACACTTTGTTCACGTCTTCTCCATCTATCACAATTTCGCCATCTGTTGCCTTGATGAGGCGGTTTATGCAGCGCAGCAAGGTTGACTTGCCACTGCCGGACAGCCCCATAATCACGAAACATTCTCCCTGCTCTACAGAAAAAGTGGCCTCTCTGACCCCGACTACCTGTTTGGTATTTTCGCGTATTTCCTGGTTGTCGCAGCCATTTCGCAGCATCTGCAGCGCTTTTTCAACATTATTTCCATAGATTTTGGTCAGATTGCGGACCTCTATTTTACCCACTGTTATCCCTCCCTTCATTCTGTCCGAATTTAAGGGTGCACTAAATTAACCCGTATGCAAAGGCATACCGGACTTGTCAATTAGTGGGTGATGACCATTCGATCCTGATAGATTAAAGAAGTAAATCAGGAAAAAGGGAAAGTCCTTCAAGTGATAAGTACGCAGGATTATTAAGAAGGAATAGAATTCCCCATTCTCCCCCTTTGAACGCTTACGAGGTTAGCTGACGGATTCGGGCTGTGGGCGGCCCTACCAGTTAACTGGATTCACCCCATATTTGGATCCCCCGCTTCCAGCCGGGTCTGCTGGAATTAAGCTTGAGAATGGCCGATTATGTTCGATTTTGTTAGAGTTTACATGATTATTATATTAAATATAACTTATTTCCAGCTAGTTGGACAAATAGCTCCAACATGGATAAGCCAGTTGTATCGGCCTTCTCATCAGCTGATATTGATTTGAGGCTATTTTTTGGCCTTTTTGGCCCTTATAAGGCCTTTAATGCCCATATTTAGAGCGCCGCCTTTGATCGCAGTCCCATGTATGCGGCAAGGCCGCTATGGAAATGATACAAATAGCAAAATTGCAGGAGGTCATATAATGGCAGACACTCGTATACAAATACTCGCCCAGGGTCCGATTATTATTGCCGGCCATGCCGATTTAATCGATGACCATGGCAACACCATACCCCGCCAGGAACCGGTGGCCTTATGCCGGTGCGGCCAATCCCAAGCCATGCCCTTTTGTGATGGCATTGAAAAAGGGCACATGAAAACCTGCGCCCGCGCTAAGGATATCCTCTAATATTTAACCGGGGACACCAAGACATTTTCTTATAAAAAGACTTGCTGTCTCCGGTTCATTCATGTCTTTACGCTATACTTCCCATTAATTCAGCATTAACCTCTTCATATCAGTACCCGGTCCTGAAGATAGCCATATCTGGCTGTTAATGCTTTAAAAACAGTGAAACAGCAGATCGAAAGCCGGGTTCTTCAAGAATAGCTCCGGCCCCCAGGTGCCGGTGCAGATTCAATTATGGACAGGGCTATTTTCGCGTTCAAATTGGGTTTGACAGCATACCTGATAATTGTTACCCTGCATACAGATGAGGAAAATTTATGAAAAGAAAGGGGCAAGTAGATTGAAAAGATGGATTGTAGCTTTATTGGTTTTGACCCTGATGCTCGGCAGCTTGGCAGGCTGCTCCAGTAAGAAAGAGGATCCCGGAACACCGACCGCCTCAACGACACCCCCGGCCCAGCAGACCGGCGACAACCGCTTGAAAGACATCATGGAAACGGCTCTTCAGGCCAAACAAATGTCATTTGAAATGGTGATGACTATGAGCGGTCAGGGAAGTTCCTTGAACACTCAGGGCAAGATGTATATCAGCGGTGAAAAACTCAGAATGGAGATGGAGGCTATGGGCATGAAGATGATCACTATCACTAATGCCCAGGGGGAAATGTACTTATATAATCCTGACCAAAAGACCGCGATGAAAATGACCACTCTCCAGGACTCCGCCGAGCTCCCCAATGAGTGGGTGAACGAGTCTGGCGATACTTCTAATCTGAAAGTGGTCGGTGAAGAAAACAAAGATGGTTATGATTGTCTGGTGGTTACTTCCACGGAGGGTAGCGACACCGCTAAGATGTGGCTGCGCAAGGATATCGGTATGCCGGTAAGAATAGAGCAAACCACCACCGAGGGTCCGGTTGTGATCGAGTATAAGAATTATCAGATTGGCCCTCAAGCAGAGAGCCTTTTTGAAATTCCCGCAGGGACAACCATTACCACTATGCCCAATATGCCCACCGGCAACTGAACCATAGCATTGCAGGACCAGGGGGACGGTTGCTCAGCACCGCTTCCCCCTTTCCCTAAACTTATGCCCTTTTGATTGACATGTTTTTGTATTTCCTGGTGATTTCTATCACTGCGTTTTCAGTGGGCATCCGTTCCCCGCTGGAGCCGGAAGCATAACCATCGGCGTCAGTACTGGCGATAGAGTACTGTGCGGTATCTACATCTGCAAATGGCCCGCCGTGAGTCAATACGAAAACCCTGGGGTTTATAGAACGGGCCGCCCGGCACATTTTTTGCACTTCCGCGGTGGCGGTCTCAATATTCATTACCCCCTTGGCTCCGGTCAGCCCCCCGCCGGTTACACCTACGATGGCTCCGATTACGTCTGCACCTGCCTCAGCCATGATCCGGGCTTCCGCTTCATTAAAAGCCCAGGCCACAGTGAACACATCCATTCTGCGCGCGGTTTTGATCAGCTCTTCTTCGCGGGAAAAGCCGATCCCCGCATCTTCCAATTGCCTGGCAAACTGCTCTCCATAAAGCCCTGCAAACGGTTCATTGGTAATGCCGGAAAAACCCAACAGCATCATTTCATCTATGATTTGCTCCAGGTTTAGCGCCGGGTTGTGCGCACCTATACCCGCAATACAGGGGGCTTTTTTTACTACCGGTATTATTTCCTGCGCCATTTTCTTAACACAGTCATTACAATCGTCATAGGGCATCCAGGCCAAAAGGGTAGGAAGCCCCATCATACGGTATTTGGCTGTGGAGTAAACCGCAACCAGGTCAGCTCCGCCCAGGTCGGCACATTTAGCAGTCAACCCCGTACCAGCTCCGAACATCAAGAGAGGCTGCCCCGCCTGGGATTGGGCCTGCAACCGCTCCACCACCTCATTGCGCAGATATTGTACAGCCATAGCAAGCCTCCTCGTGAAATATACTTAGAACGGGATCACATATGGCAAAGCGGATTTGTTGCCCTTGCTCCAGCTGCCTTGCAGCATTTCCAACAGCAGCCCTGCCATTAAGTCGGAGAAATCCGGATCATTCATGTGTTTATCCACCAGAATAACTTCGAGATTTTCTTTATTGGGATCGATTTTTGCCTTGAGGGCTTTCACATATTCAACCGAGCGCCGCGACCAGCGCGGGTTTTCCATGTCAGCGGCCCAGGTAGGACCGGATCCGGGCCCAGACCAGCCCAGTTCGATGTCAGGTGTGGCCAGATCACAAGCTCCCCAGCCTTGCATGGGCACACACAGTACGCTGGGGCCTTTGGCGGCATTCAGTTTTTGAGCCATGTGTTCGCCTATGCGATAAATCTCGTCCATTGATACCCCGATACAGGTTACGGTAGGATTGTGTTCATACAATCCCCGCCCCGGCTGGTCGGTCTCCTTTAGCAGCCTCTCCGGCACGGTATGCTTGGGCCCGAAATTAATTAAATCCAGTCCCCCCGGAGCCACTACCTGAGGGATGCCCAGATCCCCGGCAGCAGTCATGCGGTCGGGACCGGCCCCCAGCACTCCTCCCAACATCTCATCGCCGATTTCATGGGTGGTGATATCCAGGACCCCGGTTATATAACCGTCCCTGATCAGCTCTTCCATGGAACGGCCTCCGCTGCCTACCGCGTGATTGATGATAACATCATAGCCGGCCTTTTCCATAATAGACGAGGCCCGCAGCACACAAGGGGTAGTGACACCGAACATCATACAGCCGATCAACGGTTTTTCTTCAATGCCTTTCATAACAGGAGCCGACGCCATGCCCACAATGGCCCCGGCAGCATTATTGATAACCTGACGGGTAACCTTGTTTAGCCCTGCTTCAGCTATAGGGTACATCATGCAGATATCGCGGGTGCCGACATATGGCGACACATCCCCCGAAGCCATGGTGGTGAGCATGATCTTGGGAACGCCTATGGGAAGCGATTGCATTGTCCTGGTGGCTATACTGGCCCCCATTGAACCCCCATAAGCGATGATGCCGTCGAGCTTGCCGGCTTCTCGCAGTTCATCGACTAGTTTGATGGCGCCGCCGGCGATCAAATCGGAGGCCGCGTTACGGTCTAAAGCAAAGATATCTTCTTTTGTCTTGCCGACCCTTTTTACCACATCACTCAGACTTATGTCGGCCCATCCCACTTCATGGCCTACGCTCAGCTCCAGAATGGTGGGATTACCTCCCGCGGCTCTGACCCGCTCTGCCAAAAACTTGATTTCCTCCCCTTTGGTGTCAAGGATCCCCGCTACAATAATCTCTTTGTTCGCCAAATATTTTCTCTCCTTTTGTTAAAGGTTAACTTCCCCAGTTGCTAAACCAGATTAAATCCTGTTCCAATTTCATATGAGGAACCACCGGAGAAGTATCGGTCTGCAGGCAAAAGTCAAAATCATCTTTTCCGCCGATTTCAAGAAGCCTTTTTCCACTGGCTGATTCCCGGAAAGCCGCCCGGGCGTCAGGATACGCGATGGTTAAAGCTCCGGCGGCCTTGGAGGCATCAGAAAGCCTGAGAGTCACGCCTGATTCCCGGGCCAATACTTCCATCTCCCGCAAGAGATATCCGGCACAGTAAGCGTCATCGAGTACAAACCTCCCATACTGTCCGGCACATACCAGCGTGATTTCGCTTTGAGCCGCCCGGGCTGTGATCAGGGCAGCACCCACGCAGGCCTGCGCATTCAGGAGGCATCCAATAAATAGCTCCAAACACCCCCTGGCGGTGTTGATTACCCGGGTGCCATTGCTGGTACACAAGGCTACTTCCCTTCCTTGTACGGGAAAGCTCAATACTTCCGCAGGTGAATTTTCCATATCAAACCCGCTTAGCTTTATCCCCTGCCATTCGCCGCTGGTGAGCATACCCCTCTGGGCAGCCAATTGCCTGGTCTGTTCCTCCCCGGCCAGAGTATATACCCTTTGACAGCCTTTATCCAGGAGCGTTACTATGGTGCTGCTGGCCCTGATGACATCAATCACTATGCAAATGCTGTCATCTCTGGCCGGAGTATATTCACTTATTGAAAGGGTGGTATCCACAGCGATTATCATATCTGCCTCAATCTCACCTACCCCCTATTTCCGGTTATGCCCGGAAATGGCTGCTGAAACTGGTGATGCCCGGCCAGCTGCTTCTCACGGGCGACAGGCCAAAATCACTGCCGGTCTAATGCTTCTTGATGGAAATATTTTTGAACTGCTGACAGGCTTCTTTGAGCGGCACCTCGATAGGAATGCGCTCTATGCTGGAGGCCCCCAGGAAGCCGATTGACTCAGTGTGCTCGTAAATGTACCGGGTGTCTTCAGGATAGGCGATCGGTCCGCCATGCGAGAAGATCATGATGTCTTGGTACCCGCCCCGGGCCGCTTTGGTCATTTCATTTATCAGATTCGCCGATTTTTCCAGGGTGAGTTTATCCTCGGCATACTTGGAGCCGATCGAACCTCCGGCGGTCAGCCCCATGTGGCAGATCAATACGTCCAGCCCGGCCTGGCCTACCAGGCGGGCTTCCTCAACGTTAAAAGCATATCCCAGGGTGAAAAGGCCCAGTTCTTTGCCTATTTTTAATGTGTCTATCTCCACCGGGTAACCCATGCCGGTGTCTTCCAACTCCTGACGGAAGCGGCCGTCAATTAAGCCTACGGTGGGGAAGTTCATGATGGCTGAAAAGCCCAGGTGCTGCAGGTGCATCAGATAGGGGCGCATTTCCCTGGTGGGGTCGGTTCCGCAAATACCCGCGATCATGGGGGTTTCCTTTATCACCGGAAACACCCGGTGGGCTAGATCTATCACGATCTGGTTGGCGTCGCCATAAGGCAACAGCCCGGCCAGAGAACCTTTGCCATCCATGCGGAATAATCCGGAGTTGTAAACCCCGATCAGATCCACTCCGCCCTGCTCGGCGAATTTTCCTGATATGCCGGTGCCGGCGCCGGCAATTATGATAGGACGGCCTGCATCAGTGACCTCTTTTAGCCGGGCTTTAACTTGTTCCCTGGTGTATTGTTTTGCCATTTAAAAATACCTCCTTCATTAACCTTTAATATCAAAAATGCCGACCTCTTCCTCTTCCATGAGACCCCAGGCGTCGACCGCCGCCTGCAATTCAGGATGCTGCCTGGCTGCCTCAAACAGAGGGATTCCTGCTACTGCCGCATCAATCACCTGCCGCATCGCCCGGGCTCCCGCTACCGGGCCCATAGGGTGGCCGTGAATAGCACCGCCGCAGCCCATAATGCTGTCCGGCCCCAGATCCCTGTAAATAGCATGTACACAATTGGGCATCACCCCTCCGCCGGGCATAGGCAGAACAGGTTTGATATGGCACCAGGGATTCTCCAGGTGATGGCCGATCTGCAGGTAACGTTCGCGCAACAGGGGAAACTTGCCGAAGGGACTGGGATAAACCACCATATCTGCTCCGGCCAGGCGGGCCAGTTTACCCAGTATCAGATAGGAGCTCATGCCTGACACCGGGGATTCGTACATAGTGCCGGCAAAATCCAGATGGGCCATAATGGGAACATTGATCTCGGGATTTTCCGCCAAAGCCTGCAAGGCGGAGATTCCCACCGTCAGGTAGTTGATCATGATGGCGTTGGCTCCCGCATCGATGGCCTGCTTGGCGTTGTCCAAAACCTTGAGGGCCCCATCGGTGATATTGGGAGTGTATAGAACCCGGTGTCCGGTCTCTTCATAGTGCTGGCGGATTGCCTCCATGTATAATTTGATCCTCTGCTGACGCGGGTTGAAGGGAGGGTCGGCGATCAATTCGTCATCCTTGATAATGTCCACCCCGCCCTCCACGGCGCGTGAAAACAGGCGACACCCCACTTCAGGGGTGTATCCTGTACAGGGTTTGATCATATTGTTTAACAGCGGCCGATCATATACCCCCAGCAGATCGCGCACCCCTGAAACACCGAACTTTGGCCCTTTAAACTGGGCCAGGAAATCCGGCGGGAATTTGATGTCCAGCAGTTTTAAGGGACCGATCATGGAGATGTTCCCGATGATGGTTGACAGCAGCATTGGGATCTGTGGTCCAAAGTTTACGGCAGGGAAAGCCAGTTGAAATACCCACTGGCGCACCTCCTGCAGCGTGGGGACCTCATATTCATTGCCCGGCACCTCGTAGATTCCAACCACCTTGGCCACATATTTTTCCCGTACTTCCGCGGTCTCTTCAGGAACAGGCACCCAGGTGCCTGTGGTCTGTTCTATTGCAATGGAAGTGACTTTTTTAACGATGTCCACTTCTCTGCCGGTCTGCAAGTAGTAGGTGGCGATCACATAGCCGCCGACAGCCTCAATATGTTCCGGCAGGGCCATCATGTCCAGGTCTGACAATAGTAATACCTCCTTGCTGCTAAACTTAGATTTTTCATGGCAGTCTGCCCATCATCCTCGCTGCAGGCCATTAGGCCTCTAAGCTATTCGTACATTCAAAGGGTGTGCATCACGGTGTTAAAATATTTACCCCATAAAAAAAGCCCCGGGCTTGACCCGAGGCACTTTGGCTGAGGATAAATCTTATATTTTGCGCTGTTTGAAGAATTCTTTCAGTTCTTGTTTTGATGCACTGCTGAGGTTATGCCAGCGAATTCCCTGAATGGCTCCTTCAAGGCTGCAAAGGGTATTATAGCAGGTATCACCTTCTAGCTGGCGGAGTCTGAGAAAAGCCTCTTTGCTCCCCAATTCCATCAAGACATCTATGTCATCCACCCCTATGGAAGCCAGGCGTCTTTCCAAATCCTTCCCTATATTGGGCAGATCTTTCAGCCTGCCCTTGGGTTTGGGGACCTGGAATTCATAATATACCTGACTCCATTTATCCATCTCCAGAGGCTCATAACTGCGCTCCCAGAACTGCGTCTTATTGTGACGATCCACCAGCAATATTGTAGACACCCTGGTGCCGTAATCATATTCCCTGCTGGCCACAAACACCGGGCCCAGCATCCTTTCCTTTTTCAATCCTATTCCGGTATCCGGCAAGTTCTCATCCGTGGGATATTCCCGGTCTCGCAGAATGACGAATAAATCTTCCGCATCGAAATGCGGTTGATGCAGAACTTCGCTTAAAGCGTCGGTTCCTTTGCTGACTTTGGGCCAGGGAACATCCAGCAGGCTGTTGCTCAGACCATGGATTCCCGGCTGTATTGGGCGAAGGACTCTTTCACGGTTGGAAAAGTAAAATAAGGTTTCATAATCTCCCAAGAGCAGGTTAAAGCTGTTATATGCCCTTCCCCCATCCTCAAGTGAGTCTATGTAGCTCTGTGGGTCCTGGCTGCTCTGTAAATAATTCTGAACCAGCAGCCCTCGGGAAGGAGCGTTATTCTTGTGGTTAAAAGGATCGCGGTAATTGGTCAAGGCTGCAAAACGCCCGTTTTTAGTGATGCCCATCCAGGTACCGCCCGCTTGCAGGTCCCTTCCCGCCAGAATATGGGGATAGTCTTCCCAAATCTCCGCTCTTGAAGTGGGGCGCTGGTAAAACTCGTCGCGGTTGGCGGCGACGACCAGTTTATATCGGGGATGATCATCCCAGGCCAGCAGAATAAGACACATGTTTTCCTCTCCCCTTCATCATCAGGATTGGCATAATGACAATTACTTCCGGATTATTGGCAAAAAATATTATAGATATCATACCGCACCTGCAAGAGATAATAAAGAAACGGCCCCGGCCTCCTGATCCGGGAAATTTTTTTCGACAAAAAGCATTTCCAGTGGGATTTGGGCAGAATAAGTTCATCAGATTTTTTATTCATCTAACAGTGTATAAGAAAAACTGCTTTGAGATTCATGTAACGTCTCTATTAAGGATAAGGAGCCATGTCCAAAGAAAAGATCATTGAATTCTCTTCCTGGATAATATTGCTTACGCTTCTCTTTTGGGTGGTGCCGGTTGAGCGAATTCGCGAAGCCCTGGTAATATTCTTTTTCAAACAGAGTTTAACCTGGCTTTCTGGACTATTAGTGGTGCAGATGGGATTTATAGAATACCCTTTGCGCATATTTCCCAAAGCAACCCGGTCCAGCTTCACTTTCGAGTTCTTTGCCTATCCGGTGATATGTATTTTCTTTAACCTTTACTACCCTTTTGGGGAAAGTGTCAGCCGGCAAATACTGCATTATTTTGCCTTCACGTCGGCTATTACTTTGATTGAGTATATTTTAGAAAAACACACTCAATTGATTAAGTATATTAAATGGGCCTGGTACTGGACCTGGCTGACTCTGTTGATAACCTTTGTAATGTCAAATTTTTTCTACCGCTGGTTTTTCTCGCTTTGATCATTGGTAACACCAATAACCCTACCGAAAGAGGTAGGGTTACAATGGCTTGTATTATTTAAATAGACAATCTGACTCTATACTACGGAAGAATATAATTCCAAACCGGCTTGGAAAGCCTTGAGGTTTACTTCCAGGGCTTTGGCAGGCACGGTGTGCTTAATGGCTTGTTCCACCTCGTTCACCGGCAGATGAATGGCAGCCGTCAGGACGCCTAATAATACCACATTGGCGGCTTTTACGTTGCCGCATGCTATAGCGGTCTTGGTGGCGTCCACAACCAGGGTATTGGGGGCCAGAGCTTTGATGCGCTCTACGATATCGTCCGGATATTTTACCTTGCCGCTCATCACCGGCAAGGGATCGATCCTCTCGTTGTTAATAATCACCCGGCCATCAGGCTTCAAGTAATCGAGCCAACGGGCGGCTTCGATTTTCTCGAAGGCCAGAAGTATATCCGCATCGCCTTTTTTGATAATGGGTGAATAAACCTTCTCCCCGTAGCGCACTTCAGATACCACGCTGCCGCCGCGCTGAGCCATGCCGTGTATCTCCGATACTTTAACATCAAAGCCCATCTGCACGGCTACATCGGCCAGAATCCGGCTGGTCAGGAGGGTCCCCTGGCCGCCCACTCCTACTATCAGAACATTGGTCACCTTTTGCTTATCCATGCTTATCCCTCCACTGCCTTTATGGCGTCGAACTTGCATACTTGTGCGCAGAGGCCGCAATTCGCACAAGAATTATCGTTTATGACGGCTTTGCGTTCCGCCTTCACCGGAGAATCGAGATAGACCAAACCGGTACAGCCCAGCCTGATGCATACCGAACAGCCATTACAGATCTCCTGATCTATATAGTACTTCTGCGTGGAAGGCTCATGGGGTATCAGCACACAGGGGCGCTTGCAGATTATCACTGAAGGCTCGCGCCGCTCCAGCTCAGTTTGCAGCGTTCCCTGCAACTGCTCCAGGTTAAGGGGATCGACCACCTTTACATGTTGGATGCCGATGGCCTTAACCAGGGCTTCCAGATCCAGGCGCGCGGTAGGCTCCCGGCGAATGGTAAGCCCGGTGGCGGGATGATCCTGATGCCCGGTCATGGCAGTTGTGTCATTGTCCAAAATCAATACCGTCGAAGTCCCCTGATTATACACCACATCTATCAGAGCGGTGATGCCGGAATGAACAAAGGTGGAGTCGCCGATTACCGCCACGACTTTATCGGCAAAGTCAGCCCCGCGGGCCTTTTCCATGCCCAGGGCGGTTCCTATGCTGGCCCCCATGCAAATGCAGGAGTCCAGGCCTTCCAGTGGTGCGATGGCCCCCAGGGTATAGCAGCCGATGTCTCCCATCACCGCCAGTTTCATCTTCTTCAAAGTATAAAACACGCCGCGATGCGGGCAGCCCGCGCACATGACCGGCGGGCGGCCGGGCACCTGGGTGCTGAGCCCGAATGGGTCGCTGTTGTCAACGCCCAGCAGCTTCTCTTCAATCAATTCCGGGCTGTATTCGCCCAGAAGTGTGAATAGTTCTTTGCCTTCTACCCTGATTCCCAGGGTTTTAACAAAATTCTCTATAACCGGTTCCAACTCTTCAACCACCACCAGCCGTTTCACTCCGGCGGCAAAGGATCGAATCAGCTGTTCCGGCAGCGGATTTACCAAACCCAGTTTAAGGATGGAGACATCGGGTATAACCTCTTTAACGTATTGGTAGCAGATCCCGCTGGTGATGATGCCCAGTTCTCTGTCACCCCATTCGATGCGGTTCAAGGGGGTTTGTTCGGCATACTCTTTTAACTGCAAAATACTCTTTTCGACTTCTATATGACGGCTTTTGGCAAAGCCGGGCAGCATTACGTATTTGGGAGCATTCTTTTTGTAAAGAGGCAGCTCGCGCCGCTCTAGCTGGCCGGTTTCCACCAGGGTCTGTGAATGGGCCAGCCTGGTGGTGATTCTGAACATCACCGGGGTGTCAAACTGTTCACTCACATCAAAGGCCAGCCTGCAGTAATCCAGGGCTTCTTGACTGTCGGAAGGCTCAATCACCGGCAATTTGGCAAATATCCCGTAGCCGCGGTTGTCCTGCTCATTCTGAGAAGAATGCATGCCGGGATCGTCAGCCGATATTAAAACCAGGCCGCCGTTAACACCGGTATATGAAAAGGTATATAAAGGATCGGCAGCCACATTCACGCCCACATGTTTCATGGCTACCAGGGTTCTGGCCCCCCCGATGGAAGCTCCGGCGCCTACCTCCATGGCGACTTTTTCATTGGGAGCCCATTCTGCGTATACCCCGGGGAACTCTGCAAAGCTTGCCACAATTTCTGTACTGGGTGTGCCGGGATATGCCGTAGCCACCGTGGCTCCAGCCTCAAACGCCCCCCTGGCAATGGCTTCATTGCCTATCATAAGTCTTTTCATACTAATCCTCCTTAACCCTTTGGCAATATACAAAAAAGCCTCCCACCCGGGCGGATGGAGAGACATAACCCGCAATACCGCAGCTTGGCCGGGTATTGATTCAAATGAATGATAACACAGGTTAACTTTTTATGTAAATAACAATTAACTCCACTTGTTCCCGCATCTGGTGGCATCCCAATGGATCAAAGCCTGGCTGACCAGGTAGGCCATATGGTATACATGGGCCAGTGAACCATATGTGATGGGGCGGGCAGTGCGCTGATTCTGTCTGACCCCAACTACCCCGGTGATGGCCAGCTCTCCAACGGCTGGCAGGCGCTTGCCGACCGCTTTAGCCGGCAATACCGGACCCCGCCGGACTTTTATCGTGCCGATTTCGACCTCAGTCCCTACTGAGGCGTCGATGGCAATTTCAAAGCGGTCATGATGAGCCTCCTGTATCAGCCGGAGTTCCCGGGGTATATTGGAGGCGTGCAGGGGGTGATCCAGATCCCCATACACCGGAACCGAAATACCGGCCTGATTCAGCATGGAACCGGTCAACGGCCCAAAACAATCCAGAACATGACGATCTGACCCGATGCACAGGATAACCGGCGGACCGGTGATGTCTTTTAAGGCATCGTCAATAACCGCCTGCAGCTGCACTGCAACTCCAGCTTCAGTATAATGCTTGCTGAAAAATACCATAAGTCTTTGTCATCCCTCAATTTCCTGTAAAACCGATTGCAAAGCTTTGATAAAGCGCTGGTTTTGCTCCGGGGTCCCTACGGTTACCCGAATCGAGGTAGGGCATCCAAAGCTTTCGCAGCTGCGTATAATGACCCCTTTTTTGAGCATTCCCCGAAAAACCATCCCGGCATCCCGTCCGGTGTCAATAAATATAAAATTGGCCTCGGTAGGAGTGTATTCCAGCCCCAAACCAGCCAGGACCTGGTATAAATAGGCTTTGCCGCAGCGATTCAATCTGAGGCTTTCGGCAATATGTTCGGCATCATCCAGTGCTGCCATGCCGGCATACTGCGCCAGGCTATTGACATTGAAAGGCTCTCTGACCCTTTCCAGGGTTGAGATTATCGCGGGGCTGCTGATGCCATATCCCAGGCGCAGGGCGGCCAAACCGTACAGCTTGGAAAAGGTTCGTAAAACGATGGTTTGCGGCCTTTTCTCCAATAACGCCTGGGCGCTCCTATACTCCGGGCTTTCCACATACTCGCTGTAAGCCTCGTCAATCACCAGCAGCACATCCCGGGAAAGCCGGTTTATGAATCCGCTCAACGCTTCCCCCGTCACCATGGTGCCGGTAGGATTGTTGGGATTGCATATGAATATGATCTTGGTTCTAGGGCTGACGCATTCCAGCATGGCCTTTAAGTCATGGGTGTTGTTCAGCAAAGGAACCTGGATGCATTTAGCCCCCATCACCGTGCTCACGAATTCATATTCCGAAAAGGTGGGATGCGGCAGTATGACCTCGTCGCCCGGATTCAAAAAGGCTTCCGCCAGCATCTTGAGGATCTCATCAGAACCGTTGCCCACTGCCACGCAGTCAGTATCCACCTGAAGCCTTAGGGCCAGTTTGGCTTTAAGGTCGCGGTAGCTGCTGTCCGGATAAATATGCATATCACCCAGATGTTCAATAATTGCCTGTTTGGCCAACGGCGCCGGTCCCAGCGGGTTCTCATTGGATGCCATTTTAATAACATCGGTAAGCCCCAGCTCCCGCTTTACTTCTTCAATTGGTTTGCCCGGCACATATGGCTTGAGATTGAATATCTGCGGCCTGGCCTGGCGGTCGATAAAGTCGTCCATCGCCAAACCTCCATTTGTTATTATATTACACCTTGCTTCTATCAATAACTAATTTCGCCTAACCCATGATCTTGGCACATTGAAAGATTCTCCGGGGCTTTATGCCCGTTTCATGCGGCGCATTTACTGCGATGTATTCCGAGTTAAAAACACAGGTGTTTCTTTCGGTTGGCCCGTCAAGAAACACCATAATCTAAGCCTGATTGATTTTATACAGCCTGCAACAATCCTTCCGACCTTCTCACCAAGACCAGGTTTATGAACCGGTTTATCTACCGTACTACCCCAGTCTCTCCAGTATAAACTGCGGCAAAGCGAATGCCGCTCGATGAACATGTTTATTGTAATATTTTAAACCATTGATAATGGCTGTGTCATCAGCTATTTGCAAGGGATCATAAGTTTTGCTGGCGGCCGTGAAAGACCAGGGCCCGCTGACATAAGTGGGCACAGTGGCCAGATAAACCCGGGTTATGGGAAATATGTCTTTCAGGTTGGCGACAACGGTGTCAAATATCTGCCCGTAGTACAGCGGTGATTCGGATTGTACCGCCAGCATGCCGTCGTCAGCCAGGGCATTGTAAATATCCAGATAAAAGGAGCGGCTGTATAGCTGAATAGCCGGCCCCACCGGATCGGAGGAATCGATCAGAATCACATCGTATTTCTGCCCGGTTTCACGAACGTAATTAATGCCGTCATCAATATGGAGCCTGGTCCGGGGATCCTCAAAACCGCTGGCTACCCCGGGCAGATATGCCTTGCATATTTCCACAACCCGGCGGTCAATCTCCACCATATCTACTCGGGCCACCTGCGGGTGCTTCAAAACCTCCCTCAGGGTACCCCCGTCTCCTCCGCCTATAATCAGCACCTGCTGAGGATGAGGGTGGCTCATCAACGGTACATGGGCTATCATTTCGTGGTAAACGAATTCATCCTTCTCCGTATACTGCACCGCTCCGTCCAGTATGAGGGTGCGCCCCCATTCCGCCAATTCGGCAATCGTCAATTCCTGGAATGGTGTGGTCTCTTGATGGAGTTGCTGGAGAACCTTCCATTGTACCGAATACCCCGGGGTATTCTGCTCACAAAACCAATGTCCTGCCATATTGTGTTACCTCCCATGCAAAAGGCTATTCACCCAGGTTGATCAGATCCCGCAAAATAAGCAGATTGTGCTCCAAATTGCTCTGGTCTTTAAAATCTACAGCTAATAGAGTAGCTTTTATAATATCGTCGACTTCGTTACAGTCTGCCCTGGGCTGCCATTTTTTTAACAGGTTAATCAATTCCCGCTGCTCCCGCTTGATTATCACCGTTTCCAACAGGTTGAGCAGGAAGTGTAATTCCCCGCTATCGATCCTGCCAGTTATAAATAAATCCATAATTGTTGTAGCAGTATCATCATAAAGCAATTTCCATTCAGCGTTGGTTGGCATCACCTGGCCATCCTTTCGGCATCCTTCATGGTTTGCTTCTGCAAGTCGAATTGAATGGGTATGCGCACCCCGCTGCGGCCATCCCGGTTTTTTTCAATGGATATGTAGTAATTGGGATTGACGTACTTTTTCAGTTCCTCATCCTCAGCCAGGTCTTCCCGGGGTATCGGACTTAACTTCAGCATTAGGTCGCTTTCGTTTTTCATCCGCTTGGCGCCTTGCAGAGTGCCGTCCGGATTCAGCTGTACCAGACACATCACCGCAACCTGCAGGTTCTGGGCCAGCATTTTCTGGGTTTTGACAATCTGTTCCAACATCTGCCATTCCTGCAAGCGCGGGTCATGCTTCTCCATACGCCCGATATAATCGATAATCATCAGGTCGATCTTCTTTTGCGTTTTGAATTTGCGCGCAATGGATATGGTTTTTTCCGGGGTCAAATTGGGACAGGGATAAGAATAAAAACCGCTGCCGCGCAATCGCGAATAACCGTTTAAGATGATAGACAATTCATTTTCATTGATATCTCCGATGCGGATGCGGTCATGATCGATCGAGGACAAAATCGACCCCCAGCGCAGAGCGATCTGCTGGCGGCTCATTTCAGTATTTAAATAGAGCATGCTCATGCCCTGATCAACTGCCACCGCTTTTGCGGTATGCAATGCAAACGCGGTTTTACCATGACCGGTCTGAGCCCCCAAGATGATCAGGTCGCCCGGCTTATACCCCAGGGTGATACGGTTAAGACTGTCGAATCCAGTGGTCAAACCATCCAGGGGTATAACCCCTTTGTGAACCTCCTGTATCTCCCGGTAACGCAGGAAACGCCTTTCCACTTCATCATAGCCCAGGCTGGCCATATCCTCGGGGGTGTCAACACGATCATCGATTTCCAGTGCGGTCAGGTTGGTAAGCTTTTCTTCGGCCTCCATCAACAGCTGCTCCACTTCCTGATCGCTCTCACTCTGCAGCAGTTCCATGCTGTTCTTTAAAAACTCCACAAACTTGCGCACCCTGGCTTTGTCCCGCACCCTTTTGATCCAGTATTTTATATTTTCGTCATCAATGTAGTGTTCGACAATATGCTTGAGTTCTTCTATATCCCGGGTGCTCTTCAACAGACCCAGGGAGTGTCCTTCTTTGAGAACCTCCACATAAGTAGGTCTTATTTCGCGGGCGAATAGGATACCGGTCAACTCGAAAATAGTGGCATGTTTGGGTGAATAAAAGTCCGCCGTGGTGAGGCTGTTTTGAGCCTCAATGCAGGCCTCTTCAGAGTGAAGCATTGAAGACAAAACCCTTTTCTCGCTCTCCAGGTCAAACATCATTTCATCTGATAGTTGTTGGCGGATACTAACGGGCATAAGTCACCATCCTAAATATAAAACGGGGATGCTCCCCGTTTTTAATTATACCTTAGTTTTGATTTCCTCGGCATTGGGTGGTATATAAATTTCATAATCTACAGCCGGTTTGGTTTTATTGCCGGGGGTTGCGCCGTCACCGCCCGCCCGTGTTTTCTGCTTCGATAGCTTGAAACTGCGCATCTCCGCGTCCACTTCCTCCAATTGGCGTATTTCTTTGCTCATCCAGTTTGACAAAACACTATCTACATATTCCAAGCCCCCGCTTTTGGTGCGCTGGCACATGATCTCACCGGCTTTCATGATCATGGCATGTGAAAAGCCCCAATCATAGCGCCATTTCTGATAAATGCGGCGCCTGGCCTCAGCTCCCATATCGATACCGGTAAAAGTGCCAAATTCCAGGAGGTCGGGATCAAAAGCCTGATTACGCTGCGCGGGCCCATTGTTGCGATCCACAAACCGGCTGAAGTATATTTCCATGCCATCCAAACTGCTGATGGCATATTTCTTTATGTCAGTGGCAATGTGACTGATTTCCCGAGGATTCTTAATGTTGCGTTCAAAACACAGCTCCAGCATGCATAAGAGCAGTTCGGGCTTTAAAGCCATATCGCCCAGCCAGCGCCGCAGTTCTGATACCATGGTGGGACTGATCAGGCTGCCGGTTTTCTCGGCAATGAAATCAGCCACCTTTTTAAAATCAGCCTGATTGACCGAATTTGGAGAGGTCTGCAGCTGTTGTTCCTGCAACTGCAGTTGCAACTGCTCGATTTGATCTTGATACTCCTTTATAACCACTTTGACCCCGGCCGGCACGGCTTTCTCGCCTTGCACCGATAATTGGGGGTGGTCGCGAATCATAAGGCTCTCCAGCTTGTCCATTAAAGGCTCGATATAGACGGTCTTATCGACCGTTCCCTTGCCGGGCTCCGAAAGCGCAATGATACCGAGCTTTTCTAACCGGGACAGTTTGCGGGTCAGTTTCTGTTTGCTCAGGCATGGGCATACTTGCAGCATTTTGCCTATTTCCACCCCGGTATGGTAAAGTGGTTTGCCCTGTTGGTAAGCATATAAGATGGTGGTCAGGATTCCTATGTCGTCGGTAGTGAGATCTAATTCCTTGGAATACTCAAAAATAATGCCGGGTACATTAACATTGCCCCAGCGCATCATCTCCAGAAAGGCAGATTTGTCAGCCATATAGAACATTCCTCCAACCAGCAGGTAAAGGCATTATAACATTATATTCCAAGCTCTAACAAGGCAAGTAATTTTGTGATTAACAAGCATTGACGTCCATAAATGGCGTTCAATCAGAATGAAATTTAAATGCAGAGAAATTTTGCAGCTTTCCAACCTTGACGGATACTGATTGCCATTTTATCGGGAAATCAACCGCCTAAAACAGCAGCCTGCCATACTTATATTTGATTAAAAACCCTGCCGGTTGAGCTGCTGTTCAATTTCCTGAATAGACTTCATGATTCTATCGTAACGTCCCTCTTTCCAGTTCTCCTTAAACATGTCATGCAGCTTTAGCGATAAAGCCAGATAGGCCTGCTCGGCTTGCAAAGCCTGTGGAACAGCACCTTCGCGGTACTCCATCTTGGCTTCCAGGTGCTCGGTCGCGCCCAAGGTAAACTCATCCAGCCACTGTGGAATATAAACCGGCAGGTTCATTTCGGTGCGGAAGTACTCGGCCAGAGAGTTCAGGGATTCATCTTCTCCATGCACCAGAAAAATTCCCTTGGGTGGGGTTACGAAATTCTGCACCCAGCTGGTCAGGCCGTTTTTATCGGCATGGGCCGAATAGGCCTCTATAAATTCGATGTCGGCTTTGACCGCAACCTTTTCCCCGTGAATGGTTACTATCTTCTCGCCGCTGAGGATCCGTTTACCCAGGGTGCCTTCGGCCTGATAACCCACAAATAAGACGGTGGCTTCCGGGCGCCACAGGTTGTTTTTCAGGTGGTGCTTGATGCGCCCCGCTTCGCACATGCCACTGGCTGATATAATGATGGTTTTCCCCTGGCGGGCGTTTATGCCCATCGATTCTTCCTGGGTTTTTGTATATTTGAGGTTTATTAGTTTCAAAGGATGCTGGTTGCTGTTTTCCTCAACGTATTGACGGGTTACATCATCGTAAAATTCGATGTGCTTCTGAAATATCTCGGTGGCTGCGATAGCCAACGGGCTGTCAATATACACGATAATCTCCGGATCCAATTTGCCTTGCACATTCAACAGAAATAAATCGTAAAGCAGATCCTGGGTTCTCTCCACGGCGAACGCGGGAATGACCAGGTTGCCGCCTTTGGCTACGGCCTTATTGATGACCTCCAAAAGGGCCTCACTGCGGCTGCTCAATTGAGGATGAAAACGACTGCCATAAGTGGATTCCAGAATGATATAATCACCATTTTCAATGGTGCTGGGATCTTTGACGATAGGCTGTTTGGAATTGCCTAAATCACCGCTAAACACTAGTTTAAGGCGCTTGCCGTCTTCTTCTATCCATAATTCCACGATGCAAGCACCCAGTATATGCCCGGCATCGCGCAGCCGCACCTGCACCCCGGGAGCAACATCGATGATTTCATCCTGGTTTATGGAGCGGAAATGCTTGAGGCATTTGAGCGCCTCATCAACGGTATAAATTGGCTCGATGGGGGGTTTGCCAGCCCGGCTTAGCTTGCGGTTCTTGCGCTCCACTTCAGACTCTTGAATGTAGCCCGAATCCGGCAGCAGGATCTGGGCAAGCTCTTCTGTGGCATGACTGCAATACACCAAGCCTTCAAAGCCTTGTTTATACAGTTTGGGGATAAGTCCGATATGATCGATATGAGCATGAGTGGCGATCACGAAGTCGATAGATTTGGGGTTAACGGTGAATTCCTGATAATTTCGTTCCTGCAGGGTTCTCGGCCCTTGAAACATTCCGCAGTCTACTGCGAATCTGGTTTCTCCTGTTTCGATGACAAAAAATGAGCCGGTTACACTACGGGCAGCTCCTAGAAATCGCAGTTTCATTTGCTACGCCTCCGATATCTTTCTGCCCTTCATTATACCGTAACTTGGCTGATTAGACTGCAACTATTTTGCGGGCTTCGCGGTGCCGGGCCAGACTTTCAAAACCCTGGTAAAATTCTATGACCTCCATTTTGATGCGATTTATCTGGCTGCTCCTGATAGCCTGCTCTAAATTGGAAAACCCGTTGCGCCCGAATTCCTTAACCGCTTCATTGCTGTCCAGATCTTCTATCAATTCGGCATAGTTGTTGTGCACCTTCTCGAACAAACCGTAGTACAGCTCCTTGATCTGCATCACCCGGCGGGTTACCTGACTGAGGTCTATTTCATCACGTTCGATGAGGCGCAGGAGGCTGTGCAGCAGATTGTTAATCAGTTTATTGTGGAAAACCGCCACCATCACGTCACGCTTATACTGCTTGCACAGCAGGTAGCGCATATACTCTAACAATTCACGCTGCGCAGCGGGAGTCAACTTTTTATAATTGTTAAGAATTTCTATATCGTTTAGGCAAATGTCTGTATACAGTAGAAAAACCCCCTTTGTATTCCCTAACAAAAGGGGTTCAACCCGGATAAGACAATTCCTTTAATAAAATATCGTAATATTACTGAACGTTTCTCGGTGTTTCGATTGCTTTCTTCATTTTAGGAATATGTTAGCGCGATTTAGGCTTTTCTGTGTCGATTGAGAAAGCTGCCCATCCTTGAAACAGCCTCTTCGATATTGCTTACGCTGGCGGCGTAACAGCATCTGACAAAGCCTTCTCCACAGGAACCAAAAGCATTGCCGGGCACAACCGCCACCTTTTCTTCTTCCAGCAGCTTTTCACAGAATTCCTCGCTGCTCATGCCGGTGCAGCGAATTGAGGGGAAGCAATAGAAAGCCCCTTTCGGTTCAAAACAGCTCATCCCGATATCATCAAATCCGGCCAGCATGATACGGCGCCGGTAATTGTAGCTGTCCACCATTTTTTTCATCTCATGCTCTCCATTGCGCAAGGCTTCCAAGGCTGCTTTTTGCCCCATTATCGAGGCGCACATGATGGAGTACTGATGTATTTTCTTCATGGCGTCGATGATGTCGGAGTGACCGCAGGCGTAGCCGACTCGCCAGCCGGTCATGGCAAAAGCTTTGGAAAAGCCGTTCAATAAAACCGTGCGGTCACGCATCCCCGGCAGAGAGGCTATAGACACATGGCTCCCGTTATAAGTCAATTCCGAGTAGATTTCGTCAGTGATTACTATAAGGTCGTTTTTGATGATAATATCCAACAAGGCGGTTAAGTCTTCTTCATGCATAATGGCCCCGGTAGGGTTGCTGGGATAAGCCAGAATTAGAATCTTGCTGCGAGGCGTAATGCACTTTTCCAGCTCTTCAGGCTTAAGCCGGTACTGATCATGATTGAAGGTCTGCACCGGCACCGCTTTGCCATAGGCCAGCATAGCTCCGGGGGCGTAACATACAAAAGACGGTTCTGGAACCAAGACCTCATCACCGGGTTCGATTAACGCCCGCATAACCAGATCAACAGCCTCACTGACCCCAATGGTAATCAGAATCTCGTCCTCGGGAGAATAGCATACCCCTATCTTGCGCTTCTGGTAAAGGGCGATTTCCTCTCTCAGTTCAATAAGTCCATGGTTGGAGGTGTACATGGTATATCCCTTCTCCAGGGCATGGAAGCAGGCTTCGCGTATATGCCACGGAGTAACAAAATCGGGTTCTCCCACCCCCAAGGATATGACCCCCTGCATCTGCGAGGCCAGGTCAAAGAACTTTCTAATACCCGATGGAGGCACGGATTTGACCACATTTGAAACGTATTTCTCCATGCTGCTCACGGACTAATCACCAGCCTTTCATCTTCACGGGGATCTTCAAATACGAAATTATCGACTTTGTAGGTTTTCAGCACAAAATGGGTAACTGTACTCTGTACCTCATCGAGGGTGGACAGTTTATGCGAAACAAAGGAAGCGATCTCTTTCAGATTGTAGCCATCTACGACTACGGAAAGATCATAAGAACCACTCATCAAATGCACACTGCGCACCTCGGGAAACTTGCAGATTCTTTCTGCGACCCCGTTAAATCCCACTTCTCTTTGGGGAGTCACCTTGACCTCGATGGTTGCGGTTACTCCGTCGCTCTCCATTTTGTCCCAGTTGATAACGGTATTGTAGCCCAGTATGACCTTGTCGTCTTCCATCTCTCTGATGGCGCGGACGATGACTTTCTCGTCCTGACCTAACATGGTTGCGATCAATTTGGGGCTTAACTGGGCTTCATGAGCGATCAGATTGAGGATCTGTCTTTTTAGTTCCATAGCGATTCCTCCTTCTGGTTTATTTAATGGCGGGGAGCCTACCCTTGCCATTTGGGCAAATAAAAAACCCCCATCCTCAAGGGACGAGAGTTGCTCCCGCGGTACCACCCTAATTGGCGTCAGCCCGGCTTAACTAAATTAACGGCAATGCCGTCCGGCTTACTACTCGCGTATTAACCGGAACTCTCAGGTGGCTTTCACTACCCGCTCGCACCGGTTTTCACCCTTCCCGGCTCTCTGCGGCCAAACTGAGCAGTTACTCTTCTGATCATCGTTTTTATCTATTTAATTGTTTCATTGAAGCATAATAACATGTCATAGCTTGGCCAGTCAAGCCATAGTCAGAAATATTGTGTCGATTTTTTACAGCTGCAATAATATGCCAAAGTATACTGTATTTCTACACCGGCAGCAAATCTTTTCCTGAACTATTTATCGCTGCGGCGCATATTATTTATTTAAACATCAGGAGGTGATCAATTTGCTCCCTAGGCCCAATTTCAGCCCTGAAGAACTGTCTGTGGCCCGAAGGCTGGAGAAATACTTCTCCAACGCGGATATGGACTTTCTCGAAAAGGTTTTCCAGGCTCAGCTTATCGCCAGTTATGAATTGGAATCCGGCCAGCCGGCAACAGAAACCGAGCGCATTCAAATCATGACCTTTATGGACACCCTCGACACCATCTGGCACAAGTTGACCCGGCCTTAACAGCCGCGGTCAGCTTGAATGATTACTTGAACAACAGAAACTTCTTCTTCAATATCAAGTATTCCACTCCATACCCCACCAGCATGATCACAAAGATGGCCAGGAAAACAAACCGCTCAATCGCCAAACGCTGGTTGATATCAGCTATTACCCCCTCTCTTTGCCCGGCATAATCAAAAATACTCTGCCGCTCTTCTTTCATGGAGGCTATTTGATGGTAGTTGCGATAGATTTCGTCCTGCAACAGGTAGTATTGCTGCCAGTTGATGATCCGTTCCTCTTGCAGGGCTTTTACCCATTGATTGAGCTGGCCCATTCTCTCATTGCTGGTATAGAGCAAAGCATCATATAATGGGACGCCCCGGCTGCTCGGCGGCTGCTTAAGCCCGGAAAGCATGCACAGTGTAGGAGTGATGTCAACGATCATGCTATTGCCGATGCGGGTTCCCACCTGAAATCCGGGACCGTGAATAATCAAAGGTACCTGGTCGCTGGGTGAAGAGCTGCGCGGTGAAGTGACAATGATAATCGAGCTATAATACAGCCCCTCATTACGGAGAAAAGCCAGAAAATCACCGATGGCCTGGTCGGTTTGGGCGACCGTCCGGTAATACTGTTTATCGTCCAGGGTCAAAAAAGCCTCCCGGCAATCGTTGAGAACAATGTAATTATAAAAAGGCTTATGCTGTTTAAAGGTTTCAACCGCCCTCGCTAGCAGCTCCTGGTCGCTTAGTGAGGCCTCAAAACTGGCATAGTGGGCTGCGCCGTAGTCGAAGGACTTCAATTTGCCTCCGCTGCCGTCGTAGATCATAAAAGACCGATTGCCCTGCTTGAGCATATCCAGCATCGAAGCTGTCTGTACGCGGTCTTCGGCACTATAGAGCTTGTGTTGTTCGGGAAGGGTTCCGGTTAGCATCGAAGCTTGAGCCGCCTCCGAAGTTTCTGCTCTTATGGCCAGACATTTCTCGTCAGTTACCCCTTCTCCAGCCAGATGCTTTATGCTGGGAACATAACTGTTAATAAATCCTTCATAACTTAGCCCGTCTAATGAAATCACGAAGATATGCTGTAAAGTGGAGGCTTCAGCCTTAGCGGCATGAGGCATTGCGGCGGTCAATAATGCTGTAAAAAGGACGGTTAAAAACAGGGTAAAAAAGGGTTTTCGCACCGTGATTCCCCCTCCATGGTTCTGCTTCATATATATTGGAGAGGATGAGCTAATATGCCCGTTCAATAACGGCCGCTGCGAATAATGGAATAGGCCAGATATAGACCGATCAGGACCGCCAGCACAAAGCCGACTTCCACCAGGGGAAAATGACGCAGGAAATAGGTTTCGGCCTGATTAACTATCAATGAGCAACCGATGAGAATGCTGGACATGACAATCGCCAGACAAATCCGGTTGGATATTATATCGATGCGTACCAGCATATCCCTGATGTTGCTGTATTCCATCTTTATCCTTAATTCTCCCTCTTCGAGCCTCTGGGCCAGATTATTGACATTGCGGGGCAGGGCGCGGGCGATGTCTGCCAGCTCCAGCATTGCCGAACGAACCTCATGACCCATGCGTTTGGCCGAATAGCGCTCCTTCAGCGCTTTTTTCCCGTAAGGTTGGGCTATATCCACCAGGCTTATACCCGGGTCGAGGGTGGTCACCAGGCTCTCCATGGTTAACAGCATTTTCGCCATCAGGGTAAGTTCCGGCGGCATGCGCAATTGATGTTTCACAGATAGCTCCAGGATCTCCCTTAAAGCTTCACCGACATTTATGCCGGAAAAAGGAACCCCATAATACTTTTGTGCCAGACGACCCACGTCGCGGCGCAAATCATTCAATCGTACCGGGTGATCATCAATGGCGATATTCAATAAAGCCCGGGTAACCCCTTCAGTATCATAGCGCATCATACCGATAACCAGGTCGATGTACTTATCACGAGTGAGCTGGTCAACAAAACCCACCTGGCCAAAATCATATAGTATAATGGCTTCTCCTTCAGCTATAGCGATATTGCCAGGGTGCGGGTCGGCGTGAAACAGGCCATCCAGGTAAATCTGCTGGAACAAGCACTCCACCAAGTGATTCACGATTCTGCCAACCTCATAGCCGCCGGCCTGAATAGCAGCAATATCAGAAATCTTTATCCCCGGGACATACTCCATCACCAATACGTTTTCCGTACTGTACTGCCAGAACACCCCAGGGATGATCACATTGGGATTGGAGACGAAGTTCTGTTTAAAGCGCTCGGCATTGCGGGCCTCTTTGCGAAAGTCCAGTTCATTGCAGAGCGCCGCCGCCAATTCCTCAACCAGTTCACTAACCCGATAGTGTTTGGCCCAGCCTTGGTATTTTTCCGCATAATTGGCCAGATCCAGGATGATAGCCAGATCGATGGCCATCTGCCGGTCAATGCCAGGGCGTTTTACCTTGACGACCACCTGTGCTCCGTTGCTCAGAGTGGCCTGATGCACCTGTCCGATCGAACCGGCTGCTATGGGGACCTGTTCAAAAGCAGAGAATATAAGGCTGGAATCCAGGCCATCCTGTGCTAAAACCGCTTCCACCTGTTCAAATGGAATCGGAAGTACATTATCCTGCAACTTTTCGAGTTCACTTATATATTCCGGGCTCAGCAGATCAGCCCGGGTGCTCAGCAACTGGCCCAGCTTGACGAAAGTAGGCCCCAGTTCTTCACAGGCCCGCCGCAGGCGTTTAGGCAGCGAATCTCCTATCGTCTCCAACTCTTGACGATGTCTATGGCGCCGCAGCCAGGGATGGCGGTTGCCGACACTGTTAATAACAAAGCCAAACCCGTTTTTGACCAGTACATTGGCAACCTCACGGTAGCGCGGCAGCCGTTTCAGATATGATAACGAAGCGTTTATCAACTCAGTAAAACCTCCAAAAATAGAAATGCCGGGCTATGCCCGGCAGTCATTGAAATCTATGTTCAAATGGTTTGAATCTTTTCTTCCAGGGCCTGAATCCTGGCTTCCAGCGCTTCAAGGTCCTTCTTGGTCACAAAGCTGAACTGGTTTTTGATCTCCTGGTACTCCTGGTGAATCATCTTACGCAGTTCTTCCTTTTCCTCGGCTCCCTTTTTTATGGCATCGTCTATAAACTGTTTGGCTTCTTCTTTGTTGATTTCGCCCTTATCCACCATTTCATTCATCATCTTTTCAGCTTTTTCTCTGGTGAAGCTCAATGCTCCCAGGCCAAAATAAATGATTTTTCTCATCATTGGCATATTAGTCCCTCCTTGCTGCTAAATCTATAACCAGAATATCATAACTGCCGTTTGAATACTATTTTACCCCAGCGAAACCATAATCATGCAGATAAAAGATATCTTTGGGCCCTCCATATACCCTTCGTCCTGATCAATTGATCATTGGCGGCAATCCGATAAGGGCCAGAGGCCAAAAGTCCTCCATACATATTTCGGCCCGACCATTTATGCGCACCCTGGTGCGCTGTATAGCTGAGGTTTATATAATTAATAATATGTCACTTATGGAATATCAAACCTGTATAAGAATCTGAATCTTTCACATAATGTTTTTGAGCGCTGGGATGTCGCCAAGCGGTAAGGCAACGGACTTTGACTCCGTTATGCGTTGGTTCAAATCCAGCCATCCCAGCCATTAACTCACCCGCTTCAGCGATTACTGCATTTCCGACCCGCCGATTGCAATTAATACCTGTTGAAGCAGTTCAAAAAGCCGTTTACTATGTTTTTAGCCCGGTTTACGGGCATTGATATTGATAAACTCCGATTATTTTTCTCGTAATCTCCTATTTCCTGTATTGATTTCTAATAAAACTGGCGGTATAATATCAATTGCGGCACAAACGGGCCATTAGCTCAACTAGGCAGAGCAGCTGACTCTTAATCAGAAGGTTGAAGGTTCGATTCCTTCATGGCCCACCAATACGAAACCGAGTCCCCTCCGAGCATGGAGGGGATTTTTTGTGCGGATAATTATACCCCCATTTTTAATAAACAGGTGGCAACAGGTGACAGAGGTTTAGAATGTGGATTTACGACCTCCAGAAACTACAAAGGCTTGGATAACGCTCCAGGCCCTTCCTCTCCCAGTTCTCCTGTATAGCAAAAGTAATGTCCCTGCTACCACGCTATGTCCAGAGGAAAAAAACCGGGGCCTAAGCCCCGGCTTCGTCACGCTACTGGCAATTTCTAAGTACTCATCTTATGTGCCCTAATCTTGGTGAACTTCTGACTTGAGTTTGGCTATCCGTTGCTTTGCATATTCAAAACAGCGCCGCTCCTCTTCTGTCTCCAATATTAGAGGCGGTACGGTAGTGGGGCGGCCATTTCGATCAAGAGCCACCATAACAAAATATCCTTCTGATACATTTTTGGTTTCACCGCTTCTCAGGTGTTCGGCCTTAACATCCACAAATACCTCCATGGATGTTCTGCCTGTATAAGTGATTTTGGCACGGCAAATAACCAGGTCGCCGATAAATACCGGTTCCATAAAAGACAATTGCGTAACATTAGCCGTCACTACATTGCAATGGCAATGGCGAATTGCGACTACTCCTGCAGCTGTGTCCATAAGCTTCATGACTTCTCCCCCGTGCATTCTTCCAGCTGCGTTGGCATGGGAAGGCAAGACCACCTGAGGCATGATTAAGATGGATGTGTTTGGGGTTTTTTCATCTTTTGCCATAGCTCATCTCCTGCTTTCTACATGGTTATTAATCCATATTAGATAAGAAATCCGGTTTATAAACTTCGCTAAAACCGATCATGATGGGATGAAAAGATGATTTCCGTGCACCGCCAATAATCTTTATTGCGGATCATATCGTATTGTGGGCAGACACATTGCACGGCCAGAAGTGCATCAGTCAATCCAGTATAAATATAAACGAAAAAATGCAATCAAACAATGCGTAACTCAACGTACTGGTTATTTGGTATTCCCTTCGGCGCATATCATAATCGCTTTTATCGTATTTTCCGCGTAAACACTGTGATCATTGGCATGAAGGTCAAGAGATTAGGTGTTGAGGCTTATGTGAAAAGCATCCAATTTCAGCTTCATCCAATATACGATGTCACAATGTTTGCATGCACCCACTGCCAGAGGATCCTGTTGACCATGAGTGATGCCGAAAAAATCAATATGAGCTTGCAAATCACGGCCGCAATACCGGCATTGAAAATTTTTGGGCAGGCGTTTACTCGCGCCTATGTACACCCAGTTGTTCAGGTCTTTATTGAAATTGAAATCTCTTATCAGCCAATGTCTGAGAATCCACGGGGGCGGCACTTGTTTTCCCATCTTGCGATCCTCCTTTAACCATCCGGCATCACACCAGAATAAAGTATTATCAAAGGGAGGCCTTTCATATCTGATTCCTCCGCTTGTATTTCCTTTGTATTATAGCGCCCCCAGGTAAAAGGCTTGATTCAATTATGTAAAATATTTTGGTAATTTCCGTATTGGTTACGTAAAATGAGATTTTTCGATCGGCAGGAACGGATTGCACCTTCAACTACCCCAGGTATCTGATATATATATAGACATGGCAGATAAATACGGACACTATCATCAGCGGCAGTCCCACCTTGGTGAAACCCCAGAAAGTGATTTTTAACCCGTTTCTCTCTGCAATGCCTGCAGCCACCACATTGGCGGAAGCCCCGATCAGAGTTCCATTACCGCCCAGGCATGCGCCCAAGGCTAAGGACCACCACAGCGGCTCCATGGGCATTCCGGACATGGCGCCCAAATCTTTAAGCAAAGGTATCATGGCCGCGACAAAGGGAATATTGTCGACGATGGCGGAAGCAAATGCGGATATCCATAGGACCAGGATGGCGGTCAGAGAAAAGTTACCCTGGGTAAAAAGCAGGGCCTGACTGGCCAGGCTGGTAATAACCCCTACTTTAACCAGGCTTTCAACCAGAATGAATAACCCCATAAAAAAGAACAGGGTCGGCCACTCTACAGTCAGCAGGATATCTTCCGGTTCTTCCCCGGTGGCAATCATCAAGAGTACCGCTCCAGCCAAAGCTATTGTGGCGGAATCCAGGTGCAGGGCTTGATGAAGAAAAAAACCCAATACGGTCAGGGCCAGTACCGCCAGCGATTTCTTCAGAATATTCCAATCCTTAATAACCTGCGGCGGATTAAGTTTCATGATCTCCTGCTTGTCCTCCTCGGCTACTTCGAAACCCTTTCTATAAACCAGAACCATTAAACCCACGGTTACCGCCAGTACAATTATAACCACCGGGCTCAGATTCATTATGAAATCGTTGAATCCCAGGCCCGTTGCAGAACCGATTAAGATATTAGGAGGATCTCCGATCAGGGTGGCGGTTCCTCCAATATTAGAACCTATCACCTCACAGAGCAAAAAAGGCATAGCGTTTAACTTCAGCCTGTTTACGATGGCAAAAGTGACCGGCACGATTAACAGTATGGTGGTAACATTATCCAGCCATGCCGATAAAAAGGCGGTGATGCAGGTTAAAAGCACCAGGATCATGACTGGATCACCTTTGGCTGTCCTGGCGGCAAGTATGGCCAGATACTCAAATACGCCGCTGCGACGGGTGATATTCACTATTATCATCATCCCTACCAATAAGCCAATGGTATTCCAATCGATGCTTGCAAAGGCCTCTTCCTGGGTAAGGACTCCCAATAGAACTATGATAACTGCCCCGGCCAGGCCGGTAACCGCCCGAGGCATTTTTTCCGATATTATTAGGGCATAGGCTGCCAGAAATACTGCCACTGCAATTGTTGCATGAAGATTATACATGCCGCCTTTGACCTCATTTCCTAAAATGCATCTTTATCTTTAATGGCTTATTTTTTATAATTCTATAGCCGACCCTTAAGCGGCTAAGCTTCTCCCACAGTTGTAAGCAGTATGCGATTTCCAGGCTGCGGGCAAATATTCTTACAGTTATCAATACCAGCCATTGAATTGTACTTGTTGTGCATCGTGTAATCCAATTACTTTTGTTCATAACCCGAAGCGTATAGGATGATTCAGATTCCCTTGTTAACGGATAATAACAGCCGTGTTGGTCTCATTCATACCCACTAATTTGGCCCCTCCGGCAGCAGAGGGGCCTGATCATTTTACATTAACCCGGCTCTAGGCCTATATCATACCGGGTATCTGCAAACCGGCAGTATACTGCCCGCCATATAAACCAAGAGCCATAATATCATCACGGGTGTTTAAGACTTCCCTGCAATATCAAGACAAAACTAGCCCTGTCGATAAATCACCCCAAAGGTTCCACGGGGATAAATCCATTTGACAATGCCTTTGTCCTTGCACATCACTCTGCAGGTGCCACATTCCAGGCAGCCCGCATAGTCAAAGCTCATCTCCCCGTTCTTGTTCAGTTTGTAGAGAACCGCCGGGCATACATAAAGGCAGGGTTTCTCACTGCATTGGGCACAGATGGTTTTGTCTATTACGATATGGGCTTCTTCTTCATCTACATTGAATTTATTTTTGCTCAGGAGTTCTACTGCTGAAAGGCGCTCTATGCTCATAGTGATTTAACCCCCTTTATGCCCAATTGTATCAATTGCCATAGTGATAAGCCGTTGGCTTTCATAGCTCCCATCACGGTATTCTTCATGCTCTGCGGCACCTCTCCGCTGACCTTGAACAGGCTATTGAACACATCATTGGCCAGGTTGGGCACTTTGTCATATATCCAGGGAGTCTCCAGAATTTCAAAGTATCCGTCCGCCGCTTTCATGGTAGGCATGAGTTTCAGGTGGTTCAGCTCTTGCATGTAATATGACCCGGCTGCCGCCACATTATCACCGGCAGTTATGACAGCCCGGGCTGCGGCTATTCCGCTCACTATAGCCAGGTCGATCCCCCGGATGGA
>ENA-UOOM01000256-UOOM01000256.1-fermentation-metagenome-genome-assembly--contig:-NODE-256-length-66138-cov-14.461178_pt1 | contig 66138 bp, 69 predicted proteins | sample MGYA00245781_ERZ724031 | MGnify/ENA primary metagenome ERZ724031 (study PRJEB28704, sample SAMN03018317) | fermentation metagenome | biome: anthropogenic terrestrial biome; feature: soil; material...
TTTAATCCATTTTTAGAGACTCCTTCTGCACATCTTTTTGGAGCACCTATTTCTGCTTTTTTATCCATTAATATTACATCTGCTCCGCCTATTGCTGCATGTTTTGCTGCTGAGGAACCTGCAGGACCAGATCCTACTACTAATACATCAGTTTTAATCATAAGTATCATTATCTCCTAAATATTTTATTGTTTTTCTAAAGCATGTAAAGGACATGTTTTTATACAGATATCACATTTTTCACTACATTCGTCTTCATCAAAAACTAAACTAGTTTCTTTTACTTCAATACAATTTTTAGGACATACTCCGGCACATGCACCGCAATATGAACACCAATCTTTTATTATCATCATAGGGTTCTTTACTCCAGAAATATTTATTCTTTTATTTTAATTAAAAATTTATAATTGTTAAATTAATTAAACCATTTTCTTTTTTTAAAAATTAAATATTTAGTTATGAAAAAAAATTTTATTATGGTTTGTAATTATAAAAGTTATAATATCTTAAATTTAAGTTAATGTAATATATATATTTTTCTAAAAAAAGTATTATTAATTAAATATTAAATTATTTAAAAAAAGGTAAGGGAAGATTTTAAGAATTTTTTTTAAATAATATTTTTAACTCTTAATGATGCAGCTAATGGTTTTATCTTAGCTGGTGTTCCTATAGCTAAATAAAATGGAGGAACACTTCTGGTTACAACTGCACCTGCTGCAACCATAGCACCTTCTCCTATTTCAAGATTACTTAAGAAAGTAGTGTTAGCTCCAATTGAAGCTCCTTTTCTTATTCGTGGCCCTTTTAATTTGTAATCTACTCTTATAGGATACCGATCATTAGTAAAACATGCACATGGCCCTATGAATACATTATCTTCAATTATAGTGTTTCTTGGAATATACACGTTTGATTGAATACTTACATTATTTCCGATTACACATTCTCCTTCTATCACAGTATTTGTACCAATGAGAACATCATTTCCAATGTTAGTTTTTTCACGTATTACTACATTATGACCTGTTTTGAAATCATCCCCAATTATAACATCATTATAAATAATACTATTAGATCGTATAACTATATTTTGCCCAAGGACAGGTTCTTTACTAAATCTTTTATAGTTAACACCTAATTGGATATTATTTCTACTTAATTGCGGATTATCATTAGTAGTATCTTCTTCACCTAATATTCCAAAGAATTTTGCCATTTTATCTTCAATCTCCCCTAAATAAATTAATTTTATTAATTGTAAATTTTGACTTTAAAAAAAATTATTAAATTAATAAAATAAATATCAAAAGATAATAATTTTTTTAATATGATAATGATATATAATTACAAAGTATTTAAAAATTTTGTAAAAAAGTTTAATATGATTATAAAATTAAGTTTATTATAAGTCTTAAATTAACTGAGGGAAAAATTTTGAAAGTTACTAAGGAATATATTTTAGATAAAATCTACGAAATTCGAAAAGATATTGGTCATGACCCTATAATTATTAATATTCATGATATTATTTATAATAAAGAAGAAGATGAATTATGGATTATTACTACTGATAGACCTGATAAATCTGCTGTGATTGGTAAAGGTGGATGGGTAGTAGGTAAATTACGTGAAAATTTGAGTATTAATAGTATTCATGTAGAAAGTTATAGTGATTTTTTAACTAAAAAGTATAGGTTAAATTTATCTTTAAAAACATTGAAAATGTTTCGTGAAGATTATCCTAAATTAAATAGTTCATTAGTTAATTTAAGTAAATTAATTATGGATAAATTAAATAATCTTTATAGTTTTGATTTAGAAAAATATTTTAATGAACATGATTTTGTAGAAAGTGATGAACATTTAGCTGTTGTTGCTTTATCTGGTGGTGCTGATAGTTGTTTTTCTCTTGTTTTAGCTAAGATGTTGGGTTTTAATCCTATTGCTGTTAGTGTTGATCCTGGTACAATTGTATTACCTAAACAGTTTAAAGAAAATATTGAAAAGATTACAAACGATTTAAGTGTCCCTCAAGTTTATATTCCTGTAGATTATAGTGAAATTATTCAAGAAAGTTTTAATGGTCGTTTTCATCCCTGTGGTAAATGTTCTGATGTTATTGAAAATGAAGTTTTAAAATATTCTATTAAGAAAAATATTCCTTTAATTATTTTTGGTGATATGTTATCTACTGGTAGTCAATGCATTACAAAACAGTATAGTGATAATAATGAAATTTTGAGATTGAATTTGCCAGCTTGCATATCTTCAACTAAAATGGAGCATAAGAAATTGAATAAAAATTATAGTCTTAAAAATATGGAAGGATTTGGTTGTCCACTCTTACATGAAGTTCATAAAAAATATCCTTTTATGAAAAAATATAGTATTCAAAGAATTTTACGTGAAACACGATCTGGAGTTTTAGAACCCGGTGAAGCTTTAAAGTTAATTTGGAGTTTTTATAAAATATGAAAAAATAGTTTTAATAATGTATAAAATAAATTAATAAATAATTACTAATTTAAAAAAATTTTTTATATAGAAGTTGAGTAAAATTGAAAAAGAAAATATGTCCAAGATGTGGATCTGATAATGTTAAATGGATAATTCCTCAAGTTTGGTCTAGATGGTTATGTTATAATTGTGATTATACTGGACCTGTTATAGAAGCAGATGATAAATTACAAAAAGAAATACAAGAAAATTGGGCTTTAAATAAGGAAAAAATCTTAAGTGAAGAAAAAGAACGTTTCGAGGAAACATTTGATGATGAAAGTGAATTTGATAAAAAATTAGATGATGATTTAACTGATGAAGAAATGGAAAAAAAGTTAGATCAATTATTTGAGGAAAATAAATAAAAAAGGATCATTTTTTTAATAAAAATGCCTTTTTTTAATAATTCCCTATTTTTTAGAATTAGACAGAAATTTTATTATCAAGTAATGAATCCTCTGAATTTTCAAGGATTTTTCCATCTAAAACTTCAATAACACGGTCTGCTAGTTTTGCTACATTCATATCATGAGTAACAAGGATTATAGTAACATTTTTTTGTTTATTTAATAAAGTTAATTTTTCAAGAATCTTATTACTAGTTTTAGAATCTAAGGATCCTGTAGGTTCATCTGCCAATACGATTGAAGGATCATTTGCAAGAGATCTTGCAATAGCCACTCTTTGACGTTCCCCACCAGATAATTGATTAGGTTTCATTTTAGCTTTATTTTTTATTCCTACATCTTCCAATAAACTTAATGCTTTAGTTCTTTGATCTTTACTAGAAATTTTTTGTGTATACATAGGTATTTCAACATTTTCCACAACTGATAGATTAGGTATAAGATTATGTAATTGGAAAATGAATCCTATTTGTTCTGCACGGAATTCATTTAATTTTTTACTTTTTTCTAGATTTATATTCCCCACACGTATTGAACCACTATCCTGGATATCTAATGCTCCTAACATATGTAAAAGTGTTGATTTTCCACTACCAGAGGGTCCTATGATTGAAACAAATTCTCCTTCTTTTATGTTGAAACTTATATCATTTAATGCTTTTACTTGTCCATTTTCATAAGTTTTCACTAAGTTTTTTACTTCTACAATATTTTCACTCATAATAATTTTCCCTCCTTTTTTTATTCATATCTTAAAGCTTCTGTTGGTTGTAATTTAGTTGCTTTAATTGCAGGATATAATCCTCCTAAGAGCCCTACTATTATTGCAACTGCAAATGCTTCTGATATAGTAGTTATAGTAAATATTGGTGTTAATCCATTCATTATTCCCATGGCAGTTATTAGTTCTACACCTATTACTCCCATAATAGTTCCTACTATAGCAGATATTACGGTTATAACTACAGATTCTCCCATTATCATTAGTAATATTTTTTTACTACTCCATCCAACAGCTTTTAGTACACCTATTTCTCTGGTTCTTTCCATTACACTCATTAGCATGGTATTGATTATTCCTAATCCTCCAATAATTATTGCAAGTAAACTTATTGCCCATGATGCACTGTTTAACATATCTATTACACTTTGCATTGATGAAATATCTGATACTGAACTTATAGTAGTTACATTATCACTATATAAGTTATCTATTCTTTGTGTAACTTGATCGACATCTGCTCCTTTATCTACTTTAACATATATCATGGAAACATTTCCTTTTGCATCATCTATGTTTTGTGCATTTTCTAGGCTGGTGTATACTCCTTGATCTTGGTTACTATCTCCAGTTTCATATGTTCCAACAATATGGTATGTTTTATCTTTAAGAGTTAAATTGTCACCTACTGTTTTGTTTAATTGTTCAGCTGATAGTTTTCCCATTATCATTTCTGAAGTATTTTTATGGTATGATGTTCCATTGGTTATAGTTAATTCTGCAAATTTTGATTGACTTGGATCTAATCCTATAACAACTAGGTAACCATTTAATCCTTGAGGTTGTACCATTGTACTATATATACCTACTGCAGAATTTACTCCTGTTACATTTAATATTTTCCCAACCCATGATTGGTTTAATGGTGTGGCTCCAAATGAGGCCATATTTTGTTGTGACATTCCTGAGTCTGTATTGTTTTCATTTCCTGCAACTGTAAAGTCTGATCCTCCAGCATGTAATGTATCGTCAACACCTGATACCATTCCTTCAGTCATTGCCCCCAGTGCTACAATTGTTGCTATTCCTATCCCAATTCCTATTATTGCAAGGATTGCTCGGGATTTACTTCTAAATGGGTTTTTAAGTATTAATTTTAAAAATGACATTATTTTTTAATCCTTTAGTTTATTTAATTAAAAGAAAATAGTTCAAAATTGAACTATCATATGTTAGTATATTTTTGTTATAATATATAAAAATTAGGGCGAAAAAAATATAAAATGTAAAAATAGTAAAAAATTTTAATCTTTTAAAGATTTTTTTAAAGAAATTTCAGTATTAACAAAAGAAATCATATTATTTCTAGCTAGCTCAACCATTTCAGGAGAAGGACCACCAGGAACATTTCTCATCTTAACATTTTCTAGTGGATTAAGAGCAGTATGAACCAAATCATCACCTAAATTAAGTTTATTAAAACCTAATTCAACAGCAACATTATCAACATAATCAGAAGTAATATCTTCAGCATTTAAACCATTACTAATAGCTTCATTAACTATCCGACCAACAATTTTATGTGCAGTACGGAAAGGAATTTTACGTTCACGGACCATAATATCTGCAAGATCAGTAGCAGTAGCAAAATTCTTACTAGCTAAATCTAAACATCTATCTGTATTAAATTTAACAGACAATAACATATGTTTAACTATTTCCAAAGTATCATAACTGTTTTGAATAGCATTCCAAAGATGAGGAGTGAGTTCTTGTAAATCTCTATTGTAAGTATAAGGTAAAGCTTTAAGCATAGTTAAAATTGTTACTAATTCCCCATTAGCAATTGTAGCTTTACTTCTTGCAACTTCTGCAACATCAGGATTTTTCTTCTGAGGCATAATACTACTTGTACTACAATATTCATCTGCCATTGTAATAACTCCAAATTCATAAGTACTCCAAAGAACTAACTCTTCACAAATTTTAGATAATGTAGTGCATAATTGAGTTAAATCAAATACAGTCTCAGCAATAAAATCTCGTGCAGCAACTCCATCCATACTATTTTCCATATATGAATCAAAACCTAAAAGTTGAGTTGTTAATTCTCGATTAATTGGAAAACTTGTAGTAGTCATAGCAGCTGAGCCTAATGGATTTATATTAACTCTTTTATAAGTATCATCTAAACGTTGATAATCTCTTTTTAAACTTTGAGCATAAGCCATTAAATGATGTGCTACAGTAATAGGTTGAGCATGTTGTAAGTGAGTGAAACCTATGAAAACAGATTCTTTATATTCTCCAGCAAGATCAACTATACCAGTAATGAAATCTAAAATATCATATTGCATTTCTCTTATTTTTTCACGTAAAACAAGACGAATATCAGTTGCTACTTGATCATTTCTAGATTTAGCAGTGTGCATGAAACCTGCTTCTGGACCTATTTTATTGGTTACATAATTTTCAACAGCCATATGCACATCTTCTACAGATGGATCAAATTCTAATACATCATATCCTTCATCTTTAAGTGAAATTAATGCATCAATAATATGATCAGCTATTTCAGAATCTATTATGTTCTCTTGTTTTAACATTAATGTATGTGCCATGTTACATTTTACATCGGCATTGAAAATGATTTTATCAAATTCAAGAGATGAAGTGTATTCAGCTGCTTCATCTGTCATCTCTTTTTCTAATCTTCCACTTCTAAGTTTCATGACTTCACCTTAAAAAAAATTTTATATTAATTAGTTTATATAATTTTCTAATATTAAAATGTAGAAAAAATAGTATTAAGTATGTAAATATTTGAATTTAAAAAAAATGAGTATATTTATTTTGTATTTAAAAAAAAATAGATGGTTAAGTAATAAAAAATATTATAATTTTTTATAAACTTAATCTTTATTTTTCATTTCAGTGTATCCACATTTACCACATGCGTATCTGTCACCGTGGTCTGCCATAAATACTCCATTTCCACAACGTGGGCAGATTGGATTTTTACGTTCTATTTTATCGCCATCGACTTTGTAAAGACTACTTACTTTCATGTTAATTTTCTCCCTTAAATTTATTTTATTAAAATATTATACTAATTTTATTCTTCTGCTTCTTCAGATTCTTCTGGAGCTTCTGGTTCAGTATTTTTTTCAATAACACTAGTGGTTTCAACTTTCTTTAAAGCTGCTTCATTATCGTATACTTTTGCATATCCTACTGCAATAGGTTCACCATAGGAGGGTTTAATACTATCTATTACAATTAAATCTTTTTTAGTATCTAAAAGTGCAATAAGTTTACTTTTTACAGTCATTGTGTTAGGAGTAGCTTCTCCTTCATAATCAATTTCAAATTTAACTTCAGTTCTTTCTAAAACTTTGTTTTCTTTTTTTTCTATGATAGTGTATTCCATTATTAAACCTCATTATATATTTATTTTTTATATTTAGATTATCCAATTATTATTTTTTTGGGGTTTTATTTATTTAATAAAAAGCATATTAATGTGTACTATAGGACATTAATTCTTTTGCTTTAGATTTAACATCTGAAGCTTTTACATAAACTAAACCTTCATTTGGTTGTCCATATAATATTATAGTATCTTCAGGTGCAATTAAGATGCAAGGAAGAACTGCAAGATCTTCTTCCCCTTTAACTACAATTTGACGTTTGATTCCATCAGCATTTATAGCTTTAATAGCAGATTCTATGGTTTCCCATAGATCATCGGTAATTGTTCCTGCGGGATTATTTGCTTCAAGTATGTTATTTTGTATTAAATCATGAGAATGATCTTTTCTTTGTATACGATTATCAATTATTCCAAGATGGGGTGTTAAATCGTTATCTTTTAAATTTTTAGTAGTTTGATCTCCTACTGAGATTAAAAAATCTGCTTTTTTTATATCAGGAATTGCATCCTCAAAATTAGGATATAATTTTCCAAGTGGTTTTTTGAATTCTGATATCATATTATTATTTAATACAAACAAGATTTTAACCTCTAATTATGTTTTAATTTAATATTTATATTTAAAAAGAATAATTTAGAAAAATATATTCTTTTATTAATTTGACAAAATTATTTATGAAAAGTTTTAATTAATTATCTGACTCTTAGTGCATATTCGCCTTTAAGAGTTATATTTAATTCTTTAGCAACATCAGAATTATCAGGATCAGTTATGATTACTAATCCACTCCAATTTGAGCTTGTAGGATTTTTACAAACAGGACATCTTTCTTTGGAAGTTAACATTTTACAAGAGGTACATGCTTTTTCACTCATTTTTTAGCCTTCTTACCTTTTTTATTCTTGTTTTTTTCTTCTTCAATCCATTCAAATCTACCTAAACCAGTTTGTCTCATGGTTAATCCTATACGGGTATCATTAACAGATTTTCCTTTTAAACTAAGAGCAACTATTCTAGCTCTTACACGATTAGTTTCTTCTAAAGATTTATTAGATTCTTTACCAAGAAGTGCTCCTCTTTTGAAATCATAATTAATATAATCATCAGTTACTTGAGAAACATGAACAAGACCATCCATTGGTCCAATTCTTACAAATGCTCCAAATTCTGCTATTTCTATTACTTCACCTTCAACAATTTCTTGTTGTTCTGGTTTGTAAAAGATAGCATTGAATGTTACATGATGGTAAGCTGCTCCATCACCCATTATGAGTACACCATCATCGATTTCATCGATACTTGTTACTGCTACCATTAAACCTAATTTTTTATCTAAAACACCATTATATTCATCGTTTAATGTTTGAATAGCAACATCATCAAGAGGGTCTTCAAATTTATAAGGTGGGATTCTTACTGTGTCTTGAATTTTACTCATATAATACAAATTTATCCCTTCTTTTCTCTTTTATTATTTATAATTTCTCTGTTTTAGTATTTTTCTTTATACATATCGATAGAACGTACTAATTCTGTTTTTGCAGCATCAATATCTTCCCAATCTAAAACATCTACTTTTTTACCTTGTAAATTTTTATATACACTGAAGAAATGTTGTACTTCTTTTTTAAATGCTTCAGGCACATCATCAATATTTTGTATTTCTGCAAATCTTGGATCATCTACAGGTACTGCAAGTATTTTATAATCTTTTTCTCCAGTATCAATCATACCCATTATACCTACAGGTCTTACTTTTAATAAGCATCCTGGGAATGTTGGTTGTTGCATCATTACTAATACATCCATTGGATCGCCATCATCATAAGTTGTTTGTGGTATGAAACCATAATCTGCTGGGTAATGTACGGGAGAATATAATACTCTATCTAATTCAAATGCTTCAGCTTCTTTATTATATTCATATTTGTTACGAGAGCCTTTAGGAACTTCAATTATTGCATTGAATTCGTCTGGTATGTTTTCTCCTGGTTTTAAATCTTTCCATAAATTCATTTTTTTGCCACCATTATCTTTTTTGTCAATAAATATTTTATTTAATATTAGTATGAAATATTTTATTTAAATATAACCATCTACTGCTACATATCTTTTTTGTCTTAAGTAAACGATCGTTCTTCCTTGATTTTTAGCCCTTTGTTTTAATTCTTTATCGTTTGTGGCTAAAACTTTACTTACTCTAATCAAAGCATCGTCTACAGTTTCTTTTTCTTGTAATGATATGTTTTTTATTTTTATTTTAGATGATTGTGCATATTTTAAAGCTAATCCTGCTTCTACCCTAGTTTTGCCTTTTTGATTTCTTTTTAAACCTTTTAATTCATTGATAACGAATTGAGGGGTTGTTAATTTATAAGAGGGAAAGGCTTTTTCAAGTTCATCAATTATATCTATATTGAACTGAAAGGGAATCATGAAAAATTCGTATCTAATATTATTTCTTTTTGATTTTCCATGATATTTAATACCTCTTATATTTATATATTGTATTAAAAATTTTTTTATTGGATAATACCGAAACCTATTAATCTCCAACGTGCTCCAACTCTACGACTTAGTGCTAATCTGTCACCACTATCTGCACATACAGGGAGTTTTAAGTTTACGTGGAAATCATCACCGGAAACTTCATCTACTACTCCAATTGTAGTAGTTGTTCCACAATTTATCATTAATGGTTCATGTAATTTAATTGGGGAAACTTCTCTTTCTTCTTTAGTACCAACTACACGATCTAATAAGTTTGCTTTCATATTGAAGTTATGTAATACATCTGGTAAGGAACCTTCTTTACCTGCAACAGAACCGGATAAAGTATCAGCTTTTGTTAATGATGGATCAAGTTTTGTAGCTACTCCTATTAATCCTCCAGGACCTACTTCTTCAACATGTTGTCCACCTACTTCTAAACCAACAATTTCACTTTTAAGATTAATCCATTTAGAATGTTTACCTTCACCGATATTGATTCCTGGGCGGATTTCAATAGTGTCTCCAACTTTAAGTTTTCCTTGAATGAGACTTCCACCTATAACTCCTCCACGAAGTTTTTTAGGAGGTAAACCTGGTTTGTTTATATCAAATGATCTTGCTACATACATACGTGCAGGTTTTTCAATATCATGTTCTGGAGTTTTTATAACTTCACCCATAGCTTCAATTAATATATCCATATTTGCTCCTTGTTGAGCTGAAACTGGGATGATTGGTGCGTTTTCTGCACAGGTACCTTTTACAAATTCTTGTATTTCTTTATAACTTTCAATTGCTCTCTTTTTTGGGACAATGTCTATCTTGTTTTGAACAACAACTACATCTTTTACTCCAATTACATCTAGAGCCATTAAGTGTTCTTTTGTTTGTGGTTGAGGACATTTTTCATTTGCAGCGATTACTAATACTGCACCATCCATTATAGCTGCACCAGATAACATGGTAGCCATAAGAGTTTCGTGTCCTGGAGCATCAACAAAAGATACTTGTCTTAAAAGTTCAGTTTCACTTCCACAATGCTCACAAGTTTTTTTAGTAGTATAACATAAAGGCTCGTCACATTTTGGACATTTTCTAAATTCTATATCTGCATATCCTAATCGGATAGATATTCCTCTTTTAGTTTCTTCACTATGAGTGTCTGTCCATACTCCAGATAATGCTTTGGTAAGAGTTGTTTTACCATGGTCGACATGACCCACTAAGCCTATGTTTACATCAGATTGTACTGTCACAGATTACACCTGCTAATTATTTTTTTTATTTAATTTTTTTATTTCGTATATAAGTGATAAAAAAAGGAATTGTTTTAAAAAAAACTATTACCCTCTTTTTTTATAATCGTTAAAATTCTATTTATATATTTATTATTTTTTAAATTTATATTATTGTATAAATTATAATTATTATATTTAATTTAAATTCTTTTTAAGAGTTTTCATTAAATAAAATTAAAAATTTAATTGAAAAATAGTTAAAAAAATATTATAACTATTCTTCAGCTTCTTCTTCAGGATTTAAGATTTCAGCTAATGATTTGCTACCATTTTTAGTAACAATAGTGTTAATTTGAACTATATCATCAGATATGACGTTTCCTCTTAAAGTTTTTCGTCTTTTAACACCATTATTTTTTGGATTGTAACCTACTCCATTAGATAAGAGACTTCTAACTCTTCTTGGTCCAGAAATATCACGTCTCATAGGGAAACCGTTTTTATCACTACCACCAGTGAGTTTAAGAGTGTATCCTTCTAATCCTATGACATTACCATCGAATTCTTCACCAAGAGATAAGCCTACAATTTGTTTAGCATCTTCAGCTTCAACTTGATAAGTTTCTGCTTTATCTGAAACAACTATTTTGAATGCCAAATAAATTCCTCCATTATTTTTTTTAATTTTTAAAATGTTTAATAATTTTAGTAAAATGATTTTTCTAATATAAAATTAGAAAAATTATTGTTAAATTTATTCAAATAAACCGAATTTACCCCATTCAGAATCATCTTTACGTTTAATACGTACAAATTCTTCTAAACAAGCTAATTCATCATCATTTAATTTATCCTTGAATTTTCTTTCAATAACTTTAAAATGTTTTTCAGGAATATCCACGTATAAGCTATCTCCCTCTTCAAAGTCTTTACCTGCAATAGCATCATTAACTGCCATTGCAACTTGTTGACCACGACTCATACTTGGTAAAGTTTCACCTTTATCTTCCATACTAGCTATTGAACCTACTTTATTACCATTTTCATCCATTAAAATATAACCGGGTTTTACAGTACCATTTAAAACTTCAATACCGCAAATAGCAGGTTTTGATTGTCTGAAAATAAGTTTAGGAAGAATCATAATTTTAGCTGGTTTTATTAAAGAATCAAGTAAATGTTTTTTAACAGCACTCTTTCTTTCTTCTAACCAATCATGATGATCTTCAGTTAATTTATAAATTACATTACCTTGGAATAATTTAAGAGATGTTTCTTCAAGTTCTCTTCTTGCTTTTGGATGAACATCAACATTAAAAGCAATAATTACCCCATGATCAGGATCTTCTTTTTGTGAGATAGATGCTTTAATAACATCCTTTTTATTAACATCTCCAATATCTGCAGATCTAATTGGAATTTTTTCTTGATTAAGTATATTAACAACTGCTTCAAGTGAACCTAAAGTATCTGCTTTAACTAAAACACCATTTTCTTCAGTGTCTATAGTGATATCTTCAATTTCTTTTAGGATTTCTTTTTTAACATCTTCTTCATCATTAATAACACGTAAAGGTGAACCAGACACTACATCTTCTAAGTTAGGTGCTGCTATTTTAACTCCTGCTGCAGCGACAATTTCATCAACTTTTTGGAATCTTTTCTTAGAATCTCGCATTTCTTCTAAAGGATTTGGTTTAAGTATAGATCTAACATTAGTTGTTAATATCTCATTTTTAAGCATTAAAACTATTTCATCATTAGTTCTTAAAACCCCATCATAAATGATAGTGTCAATTGTCATTCCTAATCCTGTTTCTTCTTTAACTTCAAGAACTGTACCTTTAGCAGGTGCATTTTCATGTATTTCTAACTGTTGTGTTAAATATTCTTGAGCTAAACCTAAAAGCATTGCATTTAATTCTATTATTCCTTCACCAGTGCTTGCACTAACTGGAATTATTGATATTTGACTTGCATAGGAGCTTATTCTATCAAATCTTTCTGATTGAAAACCTAATTTATGTAGTTCTCCAACAAGTTCATACAGTTTTTGATTAAGATCTTGTTGCACACTAGGTGCTTGTTCTTGAAATGATTGTGTGAATGAATTTCCCGGATGGGATTCCCAACCAAATATTTTATCAATTTTATTAGCTGCAACGACAAAAGGGGTTTTATACATTTTAAGGATATTTATTGCTTCAATAGTTTGAGGTTTAAAACCTTCATTTATATCCACTATAAGTATTGCTAAATCTGCTAAAGCTCCTCCACGTTTTCTTAGTGATGTGAATGCTGCATGTCCTGGAGTGTCTATGAAAAATAAACCTGGAATTGTATCTTTAATAGAGAGTTTTGATATGAAGTTTCCACAAATATCTTTAATAGTACTTATAGGAATTTCTGTTGCTCCTATATGCTGTGTAATTCCACCAGCTTCTCTATCAGCCACAGTACTTCCTCTGATATAGTCTAGTAGTGTGGTTTTACCATGATCTACATGACCTAATACAGATATGATTGGTGATCTTATCTTCATTTTTACTCCACTCCTCTTTAATGTTATTTTTTTAATAGTTTCCTCATCAAAAAAAAAGTCTTTTCTTTTTTTCCGTAAAATTTTTTTTTTATTCTCTAAAAAATTAATTAATATGATTTATTAAATTTTTTTGAGTTTTTAATGATGTATGGGTTTGTATAATTAAAATATTAGATTATAACTCTTCATAAATCCAAGTGTTATCTACCATATCATAATCTACTATTTCATCTTCATTAAAGAATAAACCAATTTCTCTTTCAGCAGATTCCGGTGCATCTGAAGCGTGGATTATGTTTCTTCCAGTTTGGATTCCATAATCTCCTCTGATGGTTCCGAGTTCTGCTTCTTGAGGATTAGTTGCGCCAACCATTTTTCTGATTAAGCTTATTGCATCGTCTCCTTCAATGACCATTGCAAGTACAGGGCCACTAATGATGTAATCTACTAAATCATTAAAGAATGGTTTTTCACTGTGTTCTCCATAATGTTCTTTAGCTAAGTCTTCACTTATAGTCATTAGTTTTATTGCTTTTAATTGGAGACCTTTTTCTTCAAATCTTGTTAATATTTTACCCATTAAGCGTCTTGCGACTGCATCAGGCTTCATCATTACAAAGCTTTTTTCCATCATTCTTTAACCCATTTAACTTTTCTTGGAACTCTTCCAAGTTGTATCATATTTTTTTCACATTTACTACTACAAAAGAAATAGATGCTTCCATCTTTTTTAACGTACATTTTTCCAGTACCTTCTTCTATTTCTTTGTTACAGAATGAACAAGTTCTCATGTTCTTACACCTTCTAAATATATTATAGATTAAGCAGTTAATATTTTGAACCTTAAAATTAAATAAATTTTATTTAAATTTATGGGGTTCTAATTTCTTTAGCTTCTCTAATTGTGTCGAGTAACATCAAAACATCTCCCTTACGTACAGGGCCCATGATGTTTCTTGTTAAAATTCTTCCTTTGTCTCTTCCATCGAGAATTCTGCATTTTACTTGCATGATTTCTCCAGTCATACCAGTTCTGTGTAAAACTTCTATGACTTCTGCTGGAACTCCTTCGTCATTCATTTTTTTATCCTCCTGTTTATATTATACTGGAAAACAGAGAATGTGATTATTCTTTGAGTTCAGCGACTTTTTCAACAATTTCGTTTACTAAATCTTCTGCTTCACCTGCATCTACAATACAAGCTGATGCGGTTCCAACGCTTAATCCTGCAGCTCCACCGACTTTTTCTTTAGTTGGTAAGTATGCGTAAGGAATTTCGTTTTCTTCTGCGAGTACTGGTAAATGTGCTACAATTTCAGCAGGATCTACATCTTCAGCGATAACGACAAGTTTTGCGTCACCTCTTTCAATAAATTTAGTTACTTCGTTAGTTCCTTTTGCTACCTTTCCGGTATTTTTTGCTGATTCTAAAGCTTCTTCGGTTTTTTGAGCTATTTCTTCTGGGGTGTCAAATTTTACATAAATGTTTGCCATATTAATTTACCTCCTTTTTCATCTGGCGTGAATTTTTTGCCATCCATCGGCAAATTATTATAACTGCACAGTTTTAAAATAAGTATTTTTTCTGTGGTTATAATAATCAAAACAGTGACTTTTTTAATATTTTATTAAATTGTCACAAATATTTAGTTTTAATCTATAACTCATGAAATTATATTCATATCACTAAATAATATAAACCATTAATTTATTTTTTTGTTTATATATTTTCAATGAATATTATTAGTAAAAATTAGCTAATAATATATTTTCTAAAATTTAGGATTTATGAAATAAATTCTAGAGAACTAGACAATATTAAATTTAGTTGTTATACCTTATATACTTAACTCTTTAAGGATTATAAAATATTTAAAAAAAGAGTGAATAAATTTTTTAATAATCCTTATATTATGTATTATATAGGATTATTTAAATTTTTTCATTAAATTTTGAAATTATGAACTTTCTGGGGATTGAACTCTTCCAGGAAATTCAAAATTAAAGAAGTATTCTGCTAATTTAATGCTTAAAGGCATTACTAATGCAGTTACTAATAAGTATGCAACAACCCATCTAAACGGCCATCCAAAAATTAGTATACTTAATGGCATTCCACCAAATACTAAGCTAATATAAAAGGCATTATAAATGATTCACATAAACTTATGAAGAAAGCCACAGGATTCCATAACTTACCATGTGGAGGGAATGTGAAAAAGTGTTGCGCAAGTCTTAAACTTACAGGAATAACTACTAAGTTAACTGTAAAATAAGCTATTATCCATCTGATTACCCATTGGCTGAAAAGTGTATATAAACTCATATTACCAAAAGGGACTGCTACTATAAGAGGCATTAAAAGTGACATAAATAAACTTATGAAAAATGCCATAGGGTTCCATATTCTATTTTTTATACTCATAACATATATTTTCCAATTATTATCTGTATTATCTTACAGCATTATTACCTAAATATGATAAAAATTAATAATGATTAAATTAAAATTAAAAGAAATTATTTTAAATAAAATATTGAATTTTTATTATAAAAAATTAGGGTAATGATCTATTATTTATTAGAAATTAAAATAAATCTAAATGATATACATAATTAATTATGTTTTCAGATATTATATACTTTATGGTTATATGATGAAAAAGAGAGAGTATAAATTTGATTAAAAATTTTTATTAAAAAAAGAATATTAAAGATTTTAAAGTAAAAGTTGGAAGGAAAAATGAAAATATAATTAAATCTTCATTAATCCTAAATATTAAATAAACTTAGCAAGTTTTAGTTGCTAATTTAATATCTTCAGCTTTTACAGTTTTTCTACCAGCGTGGCGAGCATATCCAACAGCTTTTTGAGAGATACCTTCTCCACATTCTTCGATTACTTCAGCTAATGCAATTTTTGCATCATCAGATACTCTTTCAGCACCAGCTTTTTTTAAAATTCTGCCTATTGGGGCAATTGGTAATTCACTCATATTTTTCACCTCATTTTTAGTAATAAATATAATAATTTCTTATATATAAATATATCGAAAAAATAGGGCTTAAGAGTAAATATTCTAGCTAAAAAATATTTAAAATTATTATAAAGATACAATTAATTAAAAAAAATAGAAAAAATAAAGGAAAATAGAAAATTACTTATTAAGTAAAAGTTCTTTAATTTTATTTAAATCTGCACTAACTTCCTTAGGTTTAGTACAAGCATTAATAGCAGTATTAGGATCTTTAAGTAAATGTCCAGTGACAATACATACTACTTTTTCACCTTTATCAATTTCACCTTCATTAACTAAACGTTTAACCCCAGCAATACTTGCAGCACTAGCAGGTTCAACACCAACCCCTTCTTTACGTGCCAGTTCTAATTGAGCTGCTAAAATTTCATCATCAGAAACAGTTTGAGCAAATCCATTACTATCATATATTGCATGTAAAGCTTTAATACTACTTACAGGTGCACCAATACGTATAGCAGTAGCAACAGTTTCAGGATTTTCAACTGGAGTCATTTTCATAGTATGTTGATTGAAAGCATTAACTATTGGACATGCTCCTTCTGCTTGGATTCCTGTCATCATAGGTAAATCATCAATAAAACCAGCTTCATGGAATTCTGATACACCTTTCCATATAGCTGAAATATTACCTGCATTACCAACAGGTAAAACAATACGATCAGGAGATTCCCAACCAAGATGATCTACAACTTCATAACCTATAGTTTTTTGTCCTTCTAATCTGTATGGGTTAATACTATTTAATAAGTATAAATATTTTTCTTCAGCTAATTGTGTCATAGCTTTTAATGCTTCATCAAAGTTTCCATCTATACTTACTACTTCTGCACCATGGAACATTGCTTGAGCTAATTTACCAAGAGCAACTTTACCTGAAGGTAAGAATACAATACAACGTTTTCCAGCACGAGCAGCATAAGCTGAAAGAGATGCTGAGGTATTACCAGTACTTGCACATCCAACAGTATCAACACCAAGTTCCATTGCTTTAGTCATACCGAGAGTCATTCCACGATCTTTAAAACTTCCAGTAGGATTAGAACCTTCAACTTTAACATATAAATCTATACCTAATTCTTCACCTAAAGTAGGGCATGGGACAAAAGGTGTTCCCCCTTCATCAAGAGAAACTTTTTTATCAGCATCAACAGGTAAAAATTCTTTATATTTCCATAAATTATCTCTTCTACCTTCAAATGTTTCTTTTGGAATATCATAATCTTCTGTTACAACTTCTAAGATTGAACCACATTTTTTACAATTGTAGATGATTTCATCATCATCATATTCTTCTCCACAGGATACACATCTTATCATTTTTTATCACTTTCAAAATATTTTTTTTGTAAGATTTTATTAAATAAAATTAATAATACTTCATTTGTTATTTCATTTTTTCATAATATAAAAAACTATTCAAAATTTAAAAAAAATTTTTTATTATGATATTTTTAAGCTTAAAGATTTAATAAAAGTTGAAAATAAGTATTTGAAATTAAAAGAAAAATAAAAAAATAAATTATTAGAGATTTATTTTTTATACAGATCCAAAGAAATATTTAAAAATTGTGAAAGCTAAAGGTTTAGTGATATTAGCTTCAACAAATGCTGCAATCATTAAAAGCACTACTGCAACAATAAGTAAAATTATAGATTGTTTAAACATTTTACCATTTTTTCTCCAAGACATTTTAAGTGTTTCTTTTAATGTAATTTTATCTTGGTTGTATACTGGATCAAATATTTCAGTATAAGTATAATCTGGAGATATTAAATTAATTAAGAATTTTATAATAAATGCTAACATTACAAATCCACCAGAACTTGCTATAACTAATGCAGGAATTTCAAATATTCCATGAGGGAGTATAAGTAATAAATATAATATTATTTGGTTATGTGCATTGTATATTGCAGCATAAAATCCTATTAGTAATGCATTTACAATTATAGCTAATATTCCAAATACACCCATTAGTAATGATCCCACATATATTGTTAATGTAGCTATTACATTATTGTAGTATAAACTATGAGTAGTTAATGTTACTTGTCCTGAACTAATTCTTTGTTGGAAAGTTTGAACTACTGGATTCATCAATGTTTGTAAGTTTGCTGCAAAGAAAAACCCTATAAGTGCTGTGATTATAAATATTGCAGCTATTATTAAAATTATATATTTATTTTCAGTGAATGCCGCTTTTACTTCTCTTCCAATTATTTTTAGATAATTTTTTATATTTGTCATTATATTAAAAACCTTTATTATTTTTAGAATAGTGTTTTAGCTATTTCTTTTGCTTCTGGTTGTTTTTCATGTAAGTCTTCAAAGAATTCTTTCATTAATTGACTGGTTCTTGCTTTACAAGCTCCACAAAGTAATGTTCCATTTTTACAATCTTCATGGATTTTATTTAATTCCTTATCAGAATCAATGAGGTGGTATACTAACATTTCATAAATTACACATTCATCTGGTTTTCCACCTAATTCTTTTTGTTCTTGTAAACTTTCTCTTCCACCTGTTTTTGCTGTTTTTACTTTCTTTTCAGCCTGTTTTGGTGTATCATTTAAATATATTGCAGTTTTTGGTTTACTACTTGACATTTTTCCACCAGTTAATCCTGTGAGGAATCTGTGGTATGTGCTTGCTGGTGGTTTGAATTTGTATTCTTCATTCATTTTATCCGCAATATCACGTGTTAATCTAATATGAGGGTCTTGATCAACACCTACAGGTACAACGACTTGTTTTGGCCCTCCATTTTCAGGTATTTGTGGGAGTAATATGTCTGCTACTTGTGTTAGTGGTGCATATAAATGTGCTAAATTTGTGGATTGTGTGAATCCATAAATTGCTTTCATTTCATTGAAATTGGATCTTTTACTGATTTTGAATGTTAAATCTTTTAATAAGTTATTTTGTGATTGTAAATAAACATTTATTTTTTCATTAGTTAAGTCCAATCCTAATGCTATATAATTTGTTAAGTATTCGTTTATTGCTATGTCTTTTGCTTTTTCTAAACTTATTCCTCTTGCTGCATATGATTCCATATCTGCAATAGGTAATGATAATGTTGCACCTTTATCCGCATACCATTTTAATTGGTCCACTACCATTTTGTGTCCTATATGCATTTGTCCACTTGGCATCATTCCAGTCACTACTGCAAATTCTTTTTTTTGGTTTGCTAATGGTATTATTTTATCATAGTCTCTGTGTCCGAATATTACTCCTCTTCTCATTAATCTTGAGGGTTCATTTATTTTTCCTATAATATCTTGGAATTTTTTTATTCCGAATTGGTTTACAAGTTTATCATAATCTACTTGTGATGATGCCCATGGGTCTATTAACATGAAAATTTTACCTCCTTTTTTTATGGTCTTGTCCATTCTACATTATAATATGTTATATCGTGGTCTTCGTCTACTACTGCAAGTAATAATTTCTTATTAACACCATGTGCTACTCTTATATAGCTTGCAAAGTCTAATGCGTGTATGTCATAAGATTCATATAATACTTTAACTAAATAGTCAGAATGTCCTGCACCTGGTTGTCTTCCCCGATCGTATAATCTGAATTCAGATCCATATTTAAATCCGGTTTTTATAATATATCCTCTATCTTTTAAATCTTTATATACTATATATTTTCCAAATAAATCTTGGTTTTTAATTAAAGTTAAGATTTGGTCTTGAGTACATTTTTGATTGTTTTTATAAATGTCTATTCTTCCATTTTCCATTAAGTATAATGCTTCTATTAGAGATAATTCTAATTTATCTTCACTTAATTTCCCAAATCCACTTTTTTGATTGAAGCTTATGGCTCTTTTACTTTCATTATCTATTTTTATTGTTACTGTTTTATCAAATAAGTCGGCACGCATATTAAAGTACAACCTTTTTTTATTATTGTTAAAAATTATTTCATTATCATTTTTTTATTATAAGAATTAGTTAAGAAAAAATTTTTTAATTAATTTATTTGTTTATTCTTTTATACTTATAAAAATTTTTAAAGATAAGTGGGTGGTTTTATAATTATTTTTTCTTTAAAAACTTTTAAATGGTTGTTAAATTAAATGGTGAAAATTTTATTTAACTATTATTATTTAGTTTTCTATTTTTATAAAGATATTGTTTGAGATTTCTGGTTTTAATATTTTTTGTTTAGAATTAACCAGGATATTTATGACATTGCTTGTTTCATCTTTTTTATTGAATGAAATTTCTGTTCCTATTGCTATGCCTTGACTTAATATTTTTGTTAATGTTTCTTCATCTCCTCTTATGAATAAAACTGTGCCTTTTTGTTTTGGTAAGAGATCAATTATACTTATAAGATTTTCATTTCTTATTCCTACTTCTGCAATATCTTTTGTGTTTTGCATACATTCTTCACAGTTTTCAAAGTCGAAGTGGCATGGAGGGATTAAATGATTATCTGGACATACATCGGGATATTTTAACATGTGACATAATGCTCTTTCTGCTTCATCTGATAATGCATGTTCCATTGCACATGCTTCTAAGTGAACATTTTCATCTTTTATTTTAAGAATATCTTTTAAGAATCTTTCAAGTATTCTATGTTTGCGTGTAATTTTTTGAGATACTGTTAATCCTTTATCGGTTAATATTGCACCTTTGTATGGTATATATTTAATGTATCCTAATTGTTCTAACTTTTTTAGCATTTGAGTTACACTACCTGGTGCTATATTTAGGTTTTTGGAAATTGTGGTAGTGGATACATGGTTTTTGTTTTTCCCCTCTTTGTATAAAACTTCTAAGTATTCTTCTATATTTTCACTAATATCTTTTGTTGACATTTTATTGATTAATACCCTCTTGAAATTTTTTTAAATAGTAGATATATTATAAAATAAAGTATATAAAAGTTTTGGTTAACCTAAACTTTTAATTAATGTATGAAAATCAAAACAATAAAAAAAATAATATAAAAAAAGGTTTTAAGGAAGAATAATTATTCATTCCTTAAAAATTGCTTAAAATAAATTTTGTGTTTAAAAACTTAATGAACTATAAATACCAGCTAAAGTAAAACTACCAGTATTCCAATTCACAATATTCCCTAAACTATTACGTTTACTGGTAGCATCTGCTACTTTCCAAACACCATCAACATATATTTGTGCCCATACATGACCTGTTACAAGTCCACTACTAAATACACAATTTTTACCATGAACGTATCTAGCAGGAATTCCAGCAGCACGACATAAAGCAATTACAAGGTGTGCATGATCTACACAATTACCTTTACCTGCATTAAGAGTACCAACAGCACCATATTTAGTATTAGCATAAAAACTGTAAGTGATTTCATCACGTACATAATTAAATATTGCAGTAGCCTTAGCAAGAGAAGATGTTAAACCACTAGTTAAACTAGCAGCTAAAGCTTTAATTTGTGCATTATTTACTTCACAATTATTAGTTGCAACAAGATATTTTGAAGTATCAGTACCATCACCTTTCTCATTTAAACCAGATCCAGAATCGCTAGAACTAGAAGATGAGCTTGTAGTAATAATACTAGTATTTACACTAATACTTGTAGGTAAAGTATTAGTACTTGCATAGCTTGTTAAGATATTAGCAAATATGTAAACATAATTATCATAGGATATTTTACCTAAACCATTTGATGAATCAAAGTTAGGTGTGTAACCATTTGCATTTACAAATTCAATTATTCTTGAAGCTAAAGCTAAATATTGAGTACTTGATAATTGACCAGTTAAATTATCACCTGCAGAGTTTGGTGCACTAGATACATCAGCAACTGCAATATTATCAGTTTGCCCTGCACTAATTTTTAGCAATGCAGTCGCCATTAAATATGCAAATCTAGATTCCTCATATTGAACACCATTTAATGTTGTATATAATGGCAATTTACCATTTTTTACAATAAATGCTTGAACTCTTTCAGCAGCACTAATAACATCCGCTATTGAAACATAAACTTTATTAGTTGAATTAGTTGAATTAGAACTTAAAACACCTTTAACAGTTGAAGAATCAAAAGATACAGAGTTAGGTAAACGTGCATTAGTATTAACAAATACTAACATTTTTGAGAAAGCATAAGTATATGATTCAAAACTAATTTGACCAATACTAGAACTTTTATCAAAATTTGGTAAAGCGTTATTAGTATTCACATAAGCAATAATCCGATTAACCAATAAAATAGTGTCAGCTAAAGTTAATGTTCCTGTAGCACTACCTGTTGAATTATTTGGAGAATTAACATCCACAAAATCAACAGCATTATTATTACCACTATTAATATTTAAAATAGCTTGTCCCATTAAATATGATACTTGAGCAATAGTATATTCAACACCATTATAAGTTACAGAACTTGGTAAATAACCAGTACTTAAAACAGATTGACTAACTGTATTTGCAATAGATTTAATATCATTAATACTTAAAGAACCAACAATATCTGAACCATTATCTGTACTATTATCAGAAGTAGCATTTACAAGAACACTAACTCCAACTTTAGTTAAAACTTTTGTAGATCCTACGATTTTTTCTTTACCAGTTACTGCACAATAATCAGAATCACAAATTGCACATGTTAATTCAACTTCAGATACATTTTTAGGATTAATTAATAATGTTCCATATAAATCACAATCTGGACAATAGTTAATGAAAGTTGTATTATAATAAGCATATTTAAATCCAGTATAATTACTTGCACTTGGTCTAGCTATTACGTTAATGTAATAATTATCAGAAATATCAGTAACAACTACACTAGCGGGGAGTGTTTTATGATTATAATAATAAGCCATAACTTTTGTAAATGTATAAACAATTGTATTATATTGAATAACTCCAATGTTTGAGCTTATACCAGGATTAGCAGAATTAGTTGATGACATATAATTACTAATTGAATTTGCTAAACTTAGATAATCAGTTTTATTCATATTAGATAATACACTTGTTCCTTTTGATCCAGATGGACCACTAATAGATATTATGGGAATATTAGCTGTAGAACCATTATTAATTTCTGCAATTGCTGTAGATAAGAAGTATAGGAATTGTGGTGTAGTATATTTAACACCATTAATTCCAACATATTCAGGAATCTGCCCTTCATAATCTTTTTCAATTAAATCTTTAAGTGATGTTGCAGCACTTCCAATTAAATCTATACTTATAGTAGTTTCATTATTATTCACAATGGATTCATAGTTTGTAAAATTTATTATATTTGTTAAACCATAACGGAATACAGAAACTCCACATGCTCCACCATCATATGCTGCTTGAACATCATTTGCAAGTTCAGTTGCACTGAGTAATGTAACATCATTATCAGATTTATATCCTTGTAATGCTGCCCAAACTAATGCCCCTGCACCATTTTGAACATACCATTTAGTAGTACTTGTTATCCAAGTACTAGTTTTACCATAGTTTCCTTTGTATAACATTGGCATTAATACATCTAAGTATTGTCCTAGTTGAGATACATCTTGACCATAATAATATGCTCCAGAAGTAGTTTCTGGCATGATAGTTCCTGCAACAATTAGGTTACTGTTTACAGTTTTAATAGCTTTTGTTAATTCTGATACAAATGTATTAATAGCTGCAGTAGAACCATTATATTGGTAAGCATTACCCTCATAACGAATATAATCTAATAATACTCCTTTAATTCCAGATGTGGATGCGTAAGTGATTGCATCATTAACTTTAGAATCAAGTAATGTAGTATTTATAGCACCAGTTGAAGATATAACTGGATTATAAAATGATCCATTTTCATGTAATATTTGCATCCAAATATAAACATCTATCCCTTTAGAACTTGCTGTTGAAATCCAAGATTCAATAGCACTTTTAGTATATAATGAAAATGCACCATAACTAAGAAATATAGCGTTAACTCCATTGTTTTTTAAATTATCTAAATCAACAGAGTACATATTCTTACCAAATAGCCATAAAGCATTACCTGAAACGGAAGTTACAGTTTCATATATAGAAAATGAACTTGTTCCAGATATAGGTGCATAAGTATTACTACCCTCAAAAGAGTAAGTCATATTATATGCTCCTGAAGCTAGATTAAGTTTTAAGTAAGCTATTCCTTTACTATTGGTTACATTGGAATAAGTTACATTTGTTGTTCCTTTTGAAATAGTGAAATATATTGTTTGACCAGATACAGGATTTCCATTAGAATCTAATAACACAACTTCATAATTACTTCCATATTGTATTGAACCAGTAGTTCCACTAATAACCGTATCTTTAATATTAACATTATTATTAGTTATAGTTATACTTGTAGAAGCTGCAGAAGCTAAATACTTACTATTACCTTTATAATTTAATTCAGCAGTGTAAGTTCCAGCACCTAAACCTATTAACATTGATCCTTTACCAGTAGAATCAGTTACAATTGTATATACTTTACTTGCAGATCCTTTAGATAAAGTTAAGTAAACAGTTTGTCCTGAGATAGGATTACCACTAACATCAACTAATGTGAAATTAAAATATCCATTTTGACCCAAAACAGCCGTATAAGGATTTACATTAATAATTGTTGATGTTAAATTGGTTGTAGCGGAATATACTGTAATACTGTTTGTTGAAGCAGTACTAGGATTATAAGTTACATTATTTCTTGTAGTGAATCCACCAAAACTTGCTTTTGCTGTGTAATCATTAGGAAATAAATTGATTTGAAGATAAGCTTTACCTTGTAAATCAGTTGTTGCCCAATAAATTTTACTTAAACCATTAGAAGGATTAGTTAAATTTAACGCAATGTGTTGTCCAATAACTGGAGTTCCATCTGCTTGTGTTAATAAAACTGTGTAATTTAATCCTTGTCCATAAATTTCAGTAAAATTATATCCAGTTAATATAGTGTTTATATTACTAGAATCTGAATTAGATAATGAAATGACTGCATTAGATGATTTTAAATTATTATCATTATTTGTTGTATAATTGCTGTCATCATTTCCATTAGCATTACTGGTTAAAATATTTGAATTGCTTGAACCAGTACTTAGACTACTATTATTATCTATAGTAATTTGATTGCTATTTGAAATTCCATTGTCTGAACTTTCAATACTAGTTTGATTGTTTAATTCAGTAGCACATACTCCACTTATAGAAACGAAGCATGAAACTAAGAGTACGACTAGTAAAGTTTTACTCCCAATTGAAATTGTTTCACCTCACAATATTACCACTTTATATTTTTTTACGGGAAAAATATTTTTATATTTTCTAAGTAAAAAAATCGGTAATAACATTTTTTTAAAATAAAAACAATCCATCTTAGAATTTTTTTTTAATAGTTCATCCAAAATAGATTGGTTAAGATTTATAGTGTTATTATAATATAAAAGTTTCTAACTAATAAATAAACCTAAAAAGGAGTTTTATAGTTTAATTACATTAAATAAAGGGGAAAAATCATTAAATTAAGTTTAAAAAATGGTAATGTATCTAAAAAAAATTTTATTGTTTTAAAATTTATTGATAATAATTACACAAAATATTATGACATGAAAATAGATATGTAATATTAAAGCTTTAAATTAAGATAAAAGGAAAATAAATCAATAATTTAATAAAAATTTAAAGATTTTAACTTATTACTGGATAAATTAAGTAATATTTAAGTTATTACCTTAAAAAAAGTTTAATAGTTAAGTTTTAATTTTTGATTAAGTTCTTTTAAAATCTTAAGTTTTAATTAAAGTAAATTTTTATAGAATATATCGGTTGAAATTTAAGAATTTAAAGTAGTAATGAAATTTAAGAATTTTTTTACTTTCGAATACTTAAAACTAAAAGTTAGTTAATTATTAAACTAAAAATTTTAGGAAAGTAATTTGAAATAATTAATTATATAAAATAAATAAAATTTTTTAAAAAAGTTTTAATGAAAGAAATAAAAAAAAAGAAAGATGTTAAAAAATTTAATATAAATTTCTTACATCATTGGAGGCATGCCGCCCATACCACCCATTCCTCCTTGAGGAGGCATTGGTGGAAGGTTACCTGGGTCATCCATTCCTTCTGCTTTGTTTGGTTTGTTTAATGATCCTTCTGCTGCAACTAAATCATCAATACGTAATATCATTTCACATGCTTCTGCTGCAGATAAGATTGCTTGTTTTTTAACTCTTTGTGGTTCGATTACTCCACGGTCTTTCATGTTAACTACTTCACCGGTGAATACATCGATTCCCATGTAAGGATTTGTTTCATGTGCACTTCTAAGATCTACAAGAACATCAATTGCATCTAACCCTGCATTTTCTGCTAAAGTTCTTGGAATAATTTCTAATGCTTCAGCAAATGCTTTAATAGCTAATTGTTCTCTTCCTCCAATAGTATCAGCATATGCTTTTAATTGTTTAGCCATTTCAATTTCTGGTGATCCTCCACCAATAACAACTTTTTCATCTTCAATTGTTGCTGAAACTACTCCTAATGCATCTTCTAAAGCTCTTTCAATTTCTGAGGATATGTGTCTTGTACTTCCTCTTACTATTATACTACAGGATTTAGGATTATCACATTCTTCTACAAAAGTAAATTTTTGATCGAATATTTTCTTTTCAAAGATATGTCCTGCTGTACCAAGTTTATCTGAGGTTAAATCTTTAATATCGGTTACTAATTCAGCTCCAGTTGCTTTTGCAATACGGGATATGTCTGATTTTTTAACACGTTTTATTGCATATATTCCATTTTTAGCTAAGTAATGCATTGCAACATCATCAATTCCTTTTTGACAGAATAAAACATTTGCTCCTGATTCTACAATATTATTTACCATATTTTTTAATTCTTGTTCTTCACTATCAAGGAACATTTGTAATTGTTCTGGACTAGAAAAGTTTGCTTTGGAATCAGTGTTAGTGTCTTTGTGTTCTATTGGATATTTTAATAATGCGATTTTTGCATCATTTATTTCTTCAGGCATTGAAGGTGAAGCTCGACCTTTATCTATGAGTATTCCATCTATTATTTCTGATTCGGAAATTTCTCCACCATTAACTCTTTGTATATTTATGTCTTTTTTATCAACGTTTCCATTATTTTCTACACGTAAAACTGCTTCTACTATTACATCTGAAAGTTCATCAGCTGCGACATCTGTTCCTTTTCCAGTCATTGCGGTTTTTGCAATTTTTTCTAAAGTTTCTTTATCATTGGCATCTATTGATATTCCAAATAATATTTCTATAACTTTATCTAATGCTAAGGTGAATCCTCTTAGGACAGTACTTGCATGAACTCCATTTTCGAAAAGTTCTTCTGCTTTTTTAAGTAATTCTCCAGCAAGCACTACTACTGTAGTGGTTCCATCTCCTACTACATCATCTTGTTTTTTAGCTACTTCTACTAACATTTTTGCTGCTGGGTGTGTAATATCCATTTCTCCAAGTATGGTTGCTCCATCATTACTTACAACAATATCTCCCATACCATCTACTAGCATTTTATCCATCCCTTTAGGTCCAAGGGTTGTACGAATTGTTTCTGCTAAAGTTTTTCCTGCTAGTATGTTCATTTTTGTTGCTCTACTTCCTTGGAATCTTTCTGTTCCATCTCGTAGAATGAATATTGGTTGATTTTGTTGATTTCCATTTGCCATTATTATCCACCTTCATATTTTATTTTTTCTAAAAAATTTACATAAAATTCGTTTTTTAGCTTTTAAGAGCTTTAAACTTTGTTTTATGGTTTTTCATTTTAAAATTTAATTTTTTTATTAAAATTAAGAATAAATATTATTGTTTATTCATCATTTATAACATGGGTTAGAGGTTATATAAAAGCTTTACGGTTAAAAGTTACAAAAAGTTAATTTAATATTTTGATTAAAATTTAAGAAAATTTACTTTGAACTTTATCACTACTTAACTCCTTAATAACACTACGAGCAACCCATTTAGAACTTTTACTACCCATTTCAAGAATATCATAAGCCAAATCCAAAGAATTTTGATTACAAACAATATTACGTTTACCAATACTTCGTAAAGCCCAACTTACACTTTTTCGTACAAAATTACGATTATCTAAAGAGGCATTTTTAATAATTGGAAAAAATTTAAAAAAATAATCATCAGATGAGATTTTATCATGAACTGCTAAAACTGCTATAAGACTAAAAGCAGTACGTTTAACAAACTCTTCTTCAGCTTGAGCCCAGATAGGAATATTATTAATTGCTAATGGAACTTTATCAAAAAGATTTAAACAAGCTTGATCCACTATATCCCAACTATAAAAACTATAAACCCACTCGTTTAACTGATTTTCAGTTACTTTACCGGGATCTTCAACCATGGTAGCAAGTAATCTTGTTTCATGATATCCATAATCCCATAATTGTAAAGTTAATTCATGATTTTTACCAACTGTTTTAGCTATTTTACGTAAAAAAGGAATTCTAACACCATAAGCTTTTAAAGTTTTTATCCCAAATCGTTCCATACCTTTAATATTATCTAAATTTTGATTAGATTCTAACTCATGTATAATATCTTCAAATTCCATAATTTTCACCAAAAATAATATTTAAAAAAATAGTAAAATTTCCATTTTTTTTTTTCAAATGTAATTATTATATATAATATATTAAAAAAAAAAATTAGAAAATTAAGAATATAAAAAAAGTAAATTTTATTCTTTTATAGTTTTAGCTAGTTTTTTACCAGCTTCATAACATTCTTCAAGAATTTCTTCTGTAGGTGTGAATGTTGTTTCCACATCATCAAATATTTCAAATCCTGCACCTTCAAGAGATTCTTCAAGTTTCTTAACAGCTCCTCCACCCCATCCTTTGGAACTGAAAACTAATGCTTTTTTAATACTAGTGGTTTGTTTAAAGTTTAAACAATTAAACCAGTACATAGTGTTTCCTATACGTGGAAATGGATTGTTCATCATTGTAGGTGCACCTACTGCAATAGCTTTACTATCTAAAACATCAGACACTACATCATCTGCTCCATCCTCTTGCATGAAGTACATTTTCACTTCTACACCTTCACTCATGATTCCTTCAGCTACACTATAAGCCATTTTTTCAGTGGAGTGATGCATTGTATCATAAATAACTGTGATTTTATCTTTACAAACTCCATGAGACCAATCAGTGTAATAATTTAATATGGTTTCAGGATTCTTCCAAATTTCACCATGACATGGTGCTATCATTTTTATCTTTTCAAGTAAACCTAAATCTGCTACTTCTTGTAGTTTACGTCTTGCAGAAGGTGAACCAAAAGTTACAAGATTGGCATAATATTTTCTTGCAGCATCTTTAATAAAATCTGAATCATTTTCTTCCGCAAATCTTTGAGATAAGCATACATGTTGTCCAAAAGCATCATTAGAAAATAATATTCCATCTTCATTTAAAAAAGTGAACATATTATCTGGCCAGTGAAGCATTGGTGCTTGGATGAATGTGAATTTTTTACCACCTAAATCTAATTCATCACCAGTTTTTACTATGTTGATTTCTTGATCTTTTAATTCAAAGTATTGTAATTTTAAAAATTTATTACAATTTGGTGATGCATATACCTCTGCATCAGGGAATTTTTTTAAAGTTTCAGCAAGACAAGTTGCATGATCTGCTTCTGAATGATTTTGTATAAATACATCAATTTTTACGTCTTCTTTTCCTTCTTGTTTAAATGCATCTTGTATTCTAGCATATAATTGTGGAGACATACCAGCATAAACATTATCAATTAATGCTGTTTTTTCTTCACCAAATACAAGATAACAGTTATATGTGGTTCCTGGTATGGAGTATCCGTGGAAACTTCTAGCATCCCAATCTAATGCCCCTACCCAGTAAACACCTTCTCCTATTTTTACTGAATCAGCTTTCATATTTTTTAACCTCTGAAAATAAAATTCATGAAATAATATATTTTTATTAAAAGTTTAATTAATATTAATATAATATATTTAAATTAATTATTATTAAAATTTTTTATATAAATAAAACTATTGGTGATTTGAAAAATTATGATAAATGTTAATGAATTATTTTATGAAGAGGAAGGACTAGGTAATGAAGAGACAGTAATTTTTTTACACCCTAAAATATTATCAAATTGGATTTGGGAAGAACAAAAAGGGCAATTAGAAAATTATGATTGTATTTATTTAGATTTACCTAATCATGGAAATAGTCCTCCTATGGATACTTTTACTATTAAAGGAGTATGTGAACTTATTAAAGAGTTTATTTTAATGAAGATTAAACCTAGTTTTAAAAAGGATAAAGTGAATCTTGTTGGTATTGGAACTGGTGGTTTAATTGCATTTGAACTTTTATGTAAGTATCCAGAAATTGTAGATAAAATAATAGTTACAGGCATTTCAAGTCCTGAGGATGTTGGTTTTGAAAAACGTGAAACCAGTATGGTTAATATTTTTGATAATACAAAAAAGATTTTAGATAATAAACCTAAGGGTTTTTTAACTAAAGCTTGGCTTGCAAATTATGGTTTTTCTGGAAGATTTTCTAAAAAAATGAAATTTAGTTATGAAAATATAAGCCAAAAAGATTTAAAAGATATTAGTTTTGAAGCATTAAATTATAAAATACCTGAAGTAAAAGATGTGGATAAAGGTAAAGATTTATTAATAGCTTTTGGTACTAAAGATGAAAGAGTTGTGAATTATAGTAGTGTATTATTCCATTCTAAGTTTCCAAGTGCTAAATGTTTGAAAATTGATAAAGCATTACATATGTGGAATCTTTTAGAACCTAAGCTTTTTAATGAAATTATGGTTGATTTTATTAAAGAAGGTAATGTTAAGATTTATCCACAAATAGTTGAAGAATAAAAAAATTAAAAGGTTGTGATTTAAGTGTTTAATATTGGATTAATAGGTTATGGAAACATGGGATCCATGATTGTTAATAATATTTTGAAATTAGATTTATTATTAGAAGATGAGGTTCTTTTTGTAAGTAATCATAACATGAGTAAAATTGAAAGTTTAAAAGAAATTTATCCAGATGTTACTATTACTGATGATAATAAAGTGATTGCTGAAAATTGTGATGTTATAATTATTTGTGTAAAAAGTCCTGATTTTAAAGATGTGATTTGTGAAATTAAACCTTATTTAAAAAATAATGTTCATATAATTACTAGTTGTGCAGGTATAAACTTCAAAGAAGTTGAAGATTATTATGAAGGTAGTTTAAGTATTGTAATCCCTACATTAGCTTCTTATGTTAGACAAGCTTCTGAAATAACATCAAATAATAGAAGAAAAGGTATAACTTTATTTACTCATAATTCTAATGTTTCTAATCCTGAAAGAGTTTTTATTGAGGGATTATTTGATGAGTTTAGTTTTGTTAAAGTAGTTCATGATTATGAAGATTTAAAAATAGCAACTATTTTAACTAGTTGTTCTCCAGCTTTATTATCTTTACTTGTTGAAAAAATAGTGGATATTGCTGATAAAAATAGTAATTTTAGTAAAGATGATGTTGTTTATTTAATAACTAAGTCTTTATTAGGTACAGGTTTAATTTTAGATGATAGTTTTGAAACAAATGAAGTTATAGAAAAAGTTGCTACTCCTGGAGGAATTACCCAATTTGGTTTAGATTATTTAGATTCTGAAATTAGTGAGGACAGTAAAGAATTGTTTAAAATTTTACTTAAAAAATATTAAATTAAAATTTTTTATCTTATTTTTGTTTTAGTCTATTTTTTAATTCTTTTAAAATGATTTATTGATTAATAATAATTACGTTAACATTGTTAAGTTAACGTAGAGAGCATAATATTTTTTTAAATTATGAGCATATAATTAGTAATGTGAAAAATAGTGATAGTACATACATGAAGTAGATGAAAAAATTAAATTATTGAAATTATTTATTCTTTTTAAATTTTAAATCATGACGTTTCATAATATCACTATCTTCAAGATTTCTATGATTCTCATTATGAATTTCTTCAACAGGTTCATCATCATTATTTAAATAAGGAGCATAATCATAATCCTCATATTCATTGAACTGAGAAGGAGATTGTTGATAATTAGGTTGAACTTGTGGTTCAGGTTCATTATAATATTCCTCACGTTCATCATCAAAAAGATTATGTGGACCATTTTTATTTTTACCTAATTCTTCAAAAAGATTATGGGATTTTAAATTTGGATTTTCATTATTTCTAAACTTTACATCCCCATCCATATTGCGCATAGCTCTTTTAATATTATTATCAAAGTCACGATCATCAACAGGATTATGTGAATATTCTTGTTGATTTCTTATATTATTTAAATCCGGATTTTCTCTATCATGATAAGCATAACCTCTTTCTTGATCATCCATAGTATATAAGTTAGTACTGAAACCATAATCTTTAGAAAATGATTCTGGATCTTGATACTGATTTTGATAAGGATTATTCTCAACAGGTTCCTGATACTGATTCTGATAAGGATTATTCTGTTGATTATACTGATTATACGGTTCTTGATTTTGAGACCCATATGAATTTTCAGGCCCCATATTATTATGAATAGGTGTAACAGGTTGTGATTGAAATTTACTATATTGTAACTGTTCAAAAATTATCTCTTCAACTTCATGAGGATTTGATATTTGAGTTAATTGTAAATCCTTACCATCATATGCACTATATAATAGTACTGATCCTATACCTATCATTCTACCTACGATTCCTTGACTTATGACAACATCTTGAATAGTGTTATAAGGCATACTAGATTTATCTTTTCTTATAACTCCACTTTCAGTTATTATCCTACCAGAAGTTATAGTATATTTGTATGAAGACCAAGATAATAATTCAAATAATATGTATAAAACAATTAATATACCTATAACTAAGAATGCTATTGCTGTGTATTCTGTTAGAGGCCATTGTACAAAGTTGATGGTGTTAACGGTTAAATTGGCTACAAATTGAATGGTGGCTGTGTAGACATAAAAAATTACTCCAAGTAATATTACTGCAATCATAATGCCTTTATTACTTAGAAAAAAATTTGGTCTAGTCACTAGTAAAGTTTCTTCACCAGACCATCGTTTATCTCTTTTTAACATAGTAATTTATATTTATTAGATATCTTTATTTAAAACACTTTCTATATGAAATTATTTTGTTTAAAGGATTTTAAATAAAATTAGTAAAAGTTTAAAAATAGTATTGTAAAATTTTATATTAAGATAATATTATAAAAAAATTGGCCTCAGATCGCCCATCATTCATCACCATATCAGAGCTCATAGGGTTCATCACTGGCCAATTATATTTTTTATTAATTAAAGAAAGGATGAATTTGGATTTTTTTATCCAAACATCACACCTGCTTCTTTTATAAATTCTTCATCTTTTTCTGATCCAACAATTTTTTCCACAGCATCCATGAAATCTGATACTATGACTTTATCTCTTCCTTCACGAATAGCAAACATTCCCGCTTCGGTACATATTGCTTTTAAGTCTGCACCAGACACTCCATCTGTGAGTGTTGCGAGTAAATCGATGTCTGCTTCTTCAGATAATGACATTTTGGATGTGTGAATTTTGAGGATTTCTTTTCTTCCTTCTTCATTTGGAGATGGTACTTCTATGAATCTATCAAATCTTCCAGGTCTTAAAAGTGCTGGATCTAGGATATCTGGTCTGTTAGTAGCACCTATAATTCCTATGTCTCCTCTACTTTCAAATCCATCGAGCTCTGCTAATAATTGCATGAGTGTTCTTTGTACTTCACGGTCTCCACTAGTACTAGATTTTAAACGTTTTGCTGCAACAGCATCAATTTCATCTATAAATATGATTGCTGGTGCTTTTTCTTTTGCTAGTTCAAATACTTCTCTTACTAGTCTTGCTCCTTCTCCTATATATTTTTTAACAAATTCTGATGCTACTATTTTAATGAAAGTAGCATTTGTTTCATTTGCTACTGCTTTTGCTAGTAATGTTTTTCCTGTTCCAGGTGGACCGTATAAAAGAATTCCTTTAGGTGGGTCTATTCCAATTTTTTCAAATAGTTCTGGATGTTTAAGTGGTAATTCTACTGTTTCTTTCACTTCAACTATTTGTGGGTCTAATCCTCCAATTTGATCATAGGTTACATCAGGTTTTTCTTCTACTTCCATTCCGGATACACTTGGGTCTTTTTCAGATGGTAATACTTCTACTACCCCAAATGTTTGTTGGTTTAATGCTACTCTTGATCCTGGAACTAATAGTTTAGGATCTAAAAATTTTGAGTAATTTATAAGGAAGTGTGGTCCTGTACTACTTTTTACTGTCATTCTAGTATCATCTAAAACTTCAGTTATTGTAGCTAATATTAATGGTGGAGTTCTGAATCTTTCTACTTCCCCACGTAATGATTTTGTTTCTCGTTCTAAACGTATTTTTTCATTTTCTGTGAGTATTTTATCTTTTTCTAGTTTTCTTATTTTCCACATTAAATTACGTTTAGTTTTTGTGTGTTCTTCTTTTAATAGTGCAAATTCTTTTTCAAGATTTTCTTGTTTATTTTCTTCAGTTACACTATTATCTATTTCTTGAGAAGATTCTGGCATGGTGAATCACTCCTTTTTTTATTTAAAATTTTATCTGTTAAATTATAATTATTATTTATTTTTGCTTATTAATAATTATTTTTTCGATTCCATTATAATTACATTTAGTTACTATTATGTATTTAATCTATTTTTAGTTACTAGTATTTAAATCTAATGAAACTTGTTTCAAATAATACTAATAATTTATAGTTTATAATTTTTTTATTAAATTAAACTTTAATTAAAAAAAATAGCTTAAAAAAATAAATTAATTTAAAAACTACAAAATTAATAAAGAGTAAATATAATTTAAAACTCAAATCATTATATTATATACAATAAATTTGTATATAAAGGTTTTGAAAAATTATAAATGATTCGAAAAACTTAAAACATTTAAAAAACATAGTTGATTAACATGAGATGCGAGATTTGTGGAAAACCAATATCTGGTAAACCTATAAGAACAAAAGTTGATGGTGCAGTTTTAGATACATGTAAAGAATGTTCAAAACTTGGAAGAATACAAAAAGCACCCCCTCAAAAACGAATAAAAAGAAAAACAGCAAAAAAACAAAGTACTCAAAAATACCAAAGAAAAAGAGACGAACCTAGTGAAGAAATTGTTGAAAATTTTGGTAACATTTGTAAACAAGCAAGGGAATCTAAAGGCTGGTCTCGGGAAGAATTAGGTGAAAAAATCCAAGAAAAAGTCTCAGTAATTAAAAAAATAGAATCTGGAAAAATGACACCAGAACTTAATTTAGCATATAAATTTGAAAAAACATTAAATATTAAAATTATAGAAAAAGTAGATAATCTTGATTTAGAACAATTTAAAACATCTTCATCAGGTGGTTTAACACTTGGAAGTATAGTAAAAATAAAAAAATAAAAAAATTTTATTATATTTCTAAAATTCTTTTTTTTATAAATAACCTATTTTTGAATTTTTGTATTCTCTAGCAGATTTATATTTATAATCTTTCATTACAGTACCTTTATTCTTATTAGAATAATAACCTTTTAAAGGTGCTGATTGATTTAAAGTCTTAACTAAATTTCCATATCCTTCATAATCATCAATTACTACTACTACATGAGCAGGTGGATGAATCTTTTTCACTTGAATAATTGATAAAGTTATGTCTTCTTTTACAAAAAAAGCAGTTGCAACATGTGATTTGTTACGTATTTTTTGATTCAAAATTTTTCCCACAATTTCATCTGCAAACTGAGGATCCACTTTTTTAGGTTTTGTTGTTAAATTTAATTTAGCATGTCTTTCAATATCTGCAATTGCATTTAATAATTTTTGATTGTTTTCGCCACGAATTAGTATTAATGCCATGTTTTTTTACCCTTTAGTTTTATTGTTTAATAATTTTTAAATTTTAGTAAATTTGTATATAATTTTTTTTGAATTATAATTATACAGCTTTTTTAGTGTTTAAATCCTAGTAATAACTGTTAAAATTTTATTTTTTTAATATTTTGTGTTTAAAATTTTCTTTATTTGTTTTTTAGATTTAAATTAAAAAATTATAATATTATTCAAATTGATTTTGTTTTTTTATAAAAAAAGGTTATATAATGAGATTTATTTTTTAAAATATAATTCTTTTCTCATTAAATAACCTAAATTATTCTATTTTCGATCTTGGAAGTTTTTTATAAGCCTACTTCTGAATATTACTAACAGTATAAGTATTATACCAATTGCTGTTTGTATTGTTCCAATAATAGTTAATACAAATGAATTTACTGGTAAATTCCAAGGTGGGGATGTTCTTCCATCAGCTAATGGTTCATAATATACTCCAACTGCACGAGAGTTTTCTTTAACACTTATGTCTTTAGGTTCAACATAATTTACTCCCATGATTAAACCATTATGAATACCTTTATTTATAGATCCTGCAATTTGATCAGGATTATAACCATATTTAGTTACTGATGCTTGAACAATAGCTTCCGTTGTATCTGCTAATCCTGCCCTATCACTACCATAAACTGATACACTTGTTGTATTTGATGTTACTGTTATTGCATTGATTAATGCATCACAAGCATTGGTTGTTTTTAGTTGACTTCCATCAACTGGACATACTTGATAATTATCAGCTTCAGGGAATCCTACACTCCATCCACATGTTGGACATGATTTAGTATAGTTTTCACTCATTGGATACCCAGTAGAATTCATTTCAGTTGGTGTGAACATATCTCCTGTAGTTACACGAGATACAAGATTAACAGCACCTCCACCGTATTGTTCTCCAGAATCTGTTGCAACTTCTCTCATCCCTTCTCCAACAATACGTGTAGCTGGGTAACCGTCTCTTATCATTTTACCCATATTCACAGCAGTTTGATATCTTACTGAATCTGCAGTACCCATCTTAGGGTTTCCTTCAGAGTTTCTTAAGTGAATAATAGCTCCTCTATGACCTTCTTGTAATACTGCTAATCCTCCACTTGTTGAGGAGTAAGGTGTGACTGTAATCTCACCATTATCTTGTTCTTCTACAACATAAGCATCAAATGATCCACCAATAGCGGCTCCAACATTAGGACCACCGACTACAAGACGAATCCCATTAAAGGAACTTGCTACAGATGCTGCTGTAGAAGGTGAAGCACCATTCTGTAATGCTGCTACACACTGACCAATCGCTTGTACACGATCTGAAGAGTTACCTTCACCCCCAGATAGTACAGCAAATTGTTTATCTTTACTCATAAGGAAAGATGATTGAAACATGTTTTTAGCAAATGACATACTTCCTGCTGCAACACCATTAGGATCTTGTCCTGTCGGGTCAGTAATTACTATAATGTTACAAGTTGCTGAAACTTCACTGATTACAGTAAAAACGGTCAAGAATAATATTAATCCAAGAAATAAATATTTAGTTTTCTTATTCATCTATTATCATCCTCTTTATAAATTTACGCCGTTTCTTTAAATTGCGCAGTGTTCACTCCATTGTATGATGCATTATCAGCACTAGTGGTATTACTAACAGGTATTGTTGAGAAATCTTCAATAACTGTAACAGTTACAATTCCTGTTTTTTCATCTACTGAAACATCCGCCGCTGCAATAGGTTGTAATGTTGTACCTGGAACTGTGGATTTACATGCGAATTGTTCAGCATTCGTTATGGCCTCCGACAATGGCAACGTACGTTTACTTGTTACAAGCATATCTCCATCAATATAAGAATTTTCTCTGAAACCTGCTGCTTGCACATTTTCTCTAATTGTTTCGATTGGAACAACATCATTTCCTTTTACAATAATCCCTGCTATTGGAACACCTTGGTCCACTTCAGGAGATGAGGCATATGCAACGTAAGTTATAATTCTTCCACATAAGATTAATAAAAATGCTAAAAGCAAAATCATTAATGTATCTCGTCTTACTTTAATAAACATATGAATATATCCTCTTTAATATGAATTAATTATGTTTTTGAATTAATTTTATAATAATATAATTATCAATTTATCGCAAATATTTCTCTAATATTACTATAAATATAATAACATTATTTTATAAGATTAATATCTTATTTAATATTATGTATTCTATGAAATTAATAATAAATCTTTAAATATAATATAAACAATGTTTTTATTAATAAAAAAGAAAATAAGCATGATAAATAATTAAAAATAGGTAAAAAATAGTAGAAAAAAGAGAAAAATTTAAATTTAATTGAAAAATATTTCATGAATAATAAAAAATTTAAGAATTTTCTTTAATTTAAAATTTAATAATCCTTATTATTGGAAATAATTTTTATAATCAGTTAAAAGAAAATTAATTCAAACAATGTTATTTATAGTGTTATTTCTTTAAAAAAATGCATCTAAAGTTGTTTGTTTAGAAATAAAAAGTTCCTTCAACAAATGACTATTTTCAACATAATAATCAGTTGAGGATTTCAATTTATTATTAGCAAAATTTAAAGATTCTTTTAAAGTTTCAAAACTCATTGGATTTTGACTCATAGCTATTCTAATATTTTCTCGAACATTAAATACTCCAAGTGGTTCAAAATTTTCATAAATTTCACGAATAATTATCACTCCAGATTGTCTATGAACTTTTCGTAAGTGCTCTAATACAGCTAATTTTCCAGCATAATATGCTCCTTGAAGAGGACTGTAGGAGGTTTTACCTTTATTATATTCATGATCTATGAATGTGATTTTTTCATTATTTAAAACTTTTAAATAAGTTTCTATCATTTCAAACTCCCATTCTTCAGGGATTAAAATAATAATGAAATTATTACCTAAACTTGAGTAATTGTAAACTTCATAAGAGTCTATTGTTGGATTGTATTTCACTTCTTTTAATAATCCATTTGAAATTGCAGTATCACAAGCTGTTATACTCCATCTTGTAGGTACTAATTTACGGTTCTGTTTTTCTCCAAATGCTCCAACACTAAAAGCTTTTTGTAGTTTACTGAAGGGTACATTATGATTATACATTGCCATTACAGCATCTGTTGCTTTTAAATCAGTGTCATAATAAGATTTTTCTAATTTTTTATCCCATCTGACTTCATCAATATCGAATTTCTTTATTAATGCACTAGGACCATGAGGTTCACTTTCACCTTGATATCCTCCACCTGTAGGGTGTTTTTTAAAGGTTGCTTCACTATCTGTAGAATATTTAGATAAACTGATACTTTGTAATTTTTCAATATAAGGGTTTTCAAGGTCTTTTATACCAATTAATTGTTTTCCACGTATTAGATTCATTCTGAAATTAAAAATATCTTTTCCTGTTTTCCCATTTTGTATCCATGTTTCAGGACTATCTAATAAGCTAGTATCTCCTTTATCTGGTGTTATCATTGGACCTGCATATACTTTAGGATAATTCCAATGCCCAATAAATACTGATGGGGGTGTACTACCGTCAAGGTTTTTATTTATCTTAATACTTCGGATTTTCTGGTTTTTTGTTAGTTCATCTAAGTATTGGCTTTTATTTATTGACATGAAAAACTCTTATTAAATTTTCTATTTAATTATATAATTTTGTCATTTCTAAATTTTATTCCTTCATTTAATAGTAATTGTTTTTTTAATTTTAAACCGCCACGATATCCAGTTAATTGATTATTTGAACCTATTACCCTATGGCAGGGTATGATAAAGGGTAATGGATTTTTTGATAATGCTCCACCAATTGCTTGATATGCTTGAGAATTAATAGAATTACCTATTTCTTTATAAGTTCTAGTTTTTCCTTTTGGTATTTTTAATGTTTCAATATAGACTTTTCTTTGAAAACTTGTAATAGGAAGAGTGGTTAAATCAAAGCAATTTTGAAAATTAACATTTTCTCCATTTATAAATTTTTTTATCAACTTTTCTAAATTTTTAGATTCAATAAGATTGTGTTTTTTAATATAATTTATATTTATTTCATTGAATTCATTTTCAAAATAAATAAGTTGTGTTAATCTATCTTTGTTAATGTATGCTTTTACATCCATAAAAATTTTTTAAACCTCCTTTATGAAACTATTTGTTTATATAAGGATATTTAAATAAAAAAATGAAATTAAATTTAATTATTAATTTATAATATTTTTTTAAGTAATTCTTCTGCAGGATCCATTCCTTGTGCTCCAATGAGTAAAATTAAATCATCAGTTGTGGAAAATTCTACTGTATCAGTTAATGCATCTATTAATTTATCATAAATTACATATTCTGTATTTTTCTTGTTTAATTCATCTTCAAATATTTTTCTCTCTTGAGGTGTAACTGTGTTATTGTGATCTACTTCATCTTCACTACAAGATAATATTAAATTAATTGGTATTTTGTCTTCTTCTTGAAGATTATTTATTACATCTGATAATGCTTCTGCTATTAATTTATTTAGTGTTAATCCTCTAGACCCTCTAATTGCATCAATAACCCATAATGTTTTTAAATTTTTTTTATTTGCAGTTTTAAATGCTGATTGTATTGTTGCTTTAATTCCTTCAGGATTATGTGCAAAATCATCAATTATTAATGGTTTTTCATTTAATGTTACAAATCTTCTTTTTAATGGTTTATATGATTTTACTCCTTCTTTAATTTGTTCAAGAGGTATGTTTAATGATATTGTTGATGCAATAGCAGATAAAGTGTTTTGTATGAAGTGGTGGGATTGGAAGGGTAATTCATCTAATTTTAAAAATATTTTATCTTCATAGATTATTGCTTCTTTTTCATCACTATAAGATAATTTATTTATTTTATTAGTAGTTTTAATGTTTTCTAAGTTATCTGGGTTCATAGTTAAATAAAAAATATTACAATCTTCTTTAACTGTTTCATCCATAATTCTTACTCTTTCATCATCATAGTTAAGTACTGCTGTTCCATGAGTTAATGATTTTATTAAACCTTCAGTTTCCTCTTTAACTTCTTCCACATCATGAACTAATCCTATATGATCCATTGCAACATTAGTTACTACAGATACATCTTGGTTTATAGCTTTACTCATTAAGTATGCATGGTTTTTCATGAAGTAATCTTCCCATCCTTGTACTTCAGAAACTTCAACAACTAAATAATCTAAGCCTTTTTGTTCATTATAGGATTGTACTAAAAGTTTTGGTACCATTGGATCAATTAAAGTATTAAATTCACTTCTTGCATCTGTATTAGTGAATACTTTAGCTCCAGTATTTTTTAGTATATGATACACCATATGAGTAGTGGTTGATTTACCATTTGTCCCAGTTACAACTACTCTTTTTGTATTTGGCGCGAAATTTTCAACTGTCCATTTTATTGCATATGCATTAGCTTCTTCTATTTTATTTACAACAATTATGGGATATTTTAGTTTATCTGCGAGTTCTAAACAATCATCTAATGGATGTAGAGTTATTATACATGCTACATTTTTTTTATTAGCAATTTCCACCCCTTTTCCATTAATTTTGTGTCTTATTACAATATCTCCTTTTTTTGCACTGTTTAATGTTGTAAATGACCCAGTGAATCCTTCTAGTGATTTGTAATCATTGTTTCCATAGAGTGTTCCATTAATTTTTTGTGTTAAATCTTCGATTTTAATATTTTTTGTCATTGCGAATTTACTTCCTTTAAAAAAAAGTATTTAAATTTGGATTTTTATATGAAAAAAAGAAAAATAGATTCCTTTATATTATAAATACAAAATAATCTACTAATAATCCAATTATACAAACTATTGCTGTTATTAACCAGTAACTACTTACGATTTTTATTTCACTTATTCCCCGATAATTTAATGCATGATGTAATGGTTCTACAGGTAATGTTATTATATGTGCACGATGCATCAAACTTATAATTGTTGAACCAATTGGTACGGCCAAGGATAATAATCCAAAATAGGGGACGTTTGTAATTAATACGGCTGCTGCGAATCCTGAACCTAAAATAAATGATCCAGTATCACCCATGAAAATTTTTGCTGGGTACTTATTAAATACAAGAAAACCTAAACATATTGCAAATAATATTGCAAATGGTGCAATTCCTTCCATGTTTCCATTTATAAAACAGAATATTCCACAAGCAAAAGAAGCTATGGCAATTATTCCTGCTGCTAAACCATCCATTCCATCAATAAGGTTTACTGCATTTATACATCCTAATACAGCTATTATAACTATGGGTATAGCTAATAATCCTAAGTTAAATCCTCCAAGAGTCCATACTGTACTTGTTAATACTAAGAATATACCGGGTAAGAATTGTGCTATTATTTTAACAGATTCATGAGGTTCATATTTGATAGGTATTTCTGCAACTTGTTCTAATTTTCCAGCTGCAAGTAAAGGTTCTAATTGTTTTTTAGCTTTATCAGTAGTTATTCTTGCTTCTTCTGAAACACCTAAATTTAAGATACCTATTTGAACAATATCTGGAGAAATGTTTTTAACTACTTTTTGATATTCTTTTACTTTTAATCCGAGTAAATCATCAAGTAATCCCATTACTCCACCAGTAACCATTATGAAACTAGTTATGAGAATTGGTAAATTTTTATAGAATAAAGAAACAACAAATAATATTGCGAATAAGAAAGATATTCCACCCATTGTGGGTGTTCCTGTTTTATGTCTGTGTTCGCTTACTATTGGGGAGTCTGAAATATCTGCATCTATTAATACATGACGTATAAAAAATGTAGACAGAACAGTGACTACAAAGGTTATTAAAAATAAAATTACCATATTTGTTGTGTTCATTACTAAATACATTATTACCACGATTTTTTTTAAAAAATTTTTATTTACTAATTATATATTTTAGAATTTAATATTATTTAAACTTTATTTTAAGTGCTTTAAAAAGTTAAAAAAAGGTTTTAAATTAAGTTAAAACAATAATTAAAACTTAATTAGTTTGATTATTTTTAAATGATATTTAAAAAAAGAGCAAAAATTGAAAAAATTAAATTTAAAATTGTTTTTTATAATTAACTCCAGTTAATTGTTTTGCTAGTTCATAACAATCATTTAAAGTATTTCCTCTTATGGTTAATCTTTGATAACCTTTTGGACCATGAACAACATAAGGACTATTAATGAAATCTTTTAGTGGTTCCTTAGATTGTGGACCATTATAATCATGTACTGGGATTTCAAGACTATGATAAGTTTTTCTTAAATTATCTATTTTGTTTTTTGTAAAATCATCAGTAACCATTCGTATAAGATTTATTAAAGGGTTTATTCCAGTTGTTGCACAACTAAGATAACGTGTTCCACTCACTCTAGTGTTGATTTCTAGTGCATAAATTTCATCATCAATTGGTGAGTAAATAAGATCTATATCAATAGTTCCTTCTGCATTTAAATTTTTTGCTATTTTATATGCTAAATCCATTACTCGTTGATTATTTAATCCTTTTAATTCTGTTGGTCCTGATCTTAATCTTAAAATTGGGTGGATTCCTTCAAGAGATGTTTCTCCTTTATATATAGGTGCTATAGGATAATATAAATTATTCCAACTTGATACTTCTATACTAATTTCAGAACCAGTTATGAATTCTTCACATAAAGCTTCATCAAAGGTTTTAAAGTATTCTTCAACATCTTTAAAGTTTTTACATACTTTAATATCTTTTCCACCTTGTCCTTCTCCTTGTTTTAAAACTACAGGATAGTTAAATCCATTTATATCATTAGGTTGGTGTAGGATTTTTGATTTGGGTGTTGGTATCTTATGTTTTTTAAAGAATTCTTTGGTTTTTATTTTATTTGAACATAAATCAACTGTTTTGGGATTAGATATTAATACAGGTATTTGATGTTCTTTTTCTATTTTTTCCTTCATTTCTGCTACACTTAATAAAGGAGGATCTATTCCAATTAAAGGGATTATTGCATCTACATTTTCTTTTATTGCAATATTCATAGGTTCATCCATACCTCTTGGAACTATGAATATTTCATCTGCATCTTCTAAGTTAGGTGCATCTTTGTTAGATTCAGTTACTAGTGTTTTTATATTGTTTTCTTTACAGTAATAGGCAACATCATCAAATAGTCTTGATCCGATAAATAGTATTTTTGTCATAAACATCAGCTTAAATAGAAATTAAATTTTTTTTATTGAATATTATTATACTCTTTTCTTTGTATTTCTTATTTTATAAAAGTTTGAGTATTAATTCTCCTAAATTTTCCGCACTTTCTTTTACATTTGATGTTAAACCTAATTGTAAAGATAAATCTGCTGGTTGAACTCCAATAAATAGTATTTTATAAGTTTTTTCCAATTCTAAATAGTTTATTAAATAAGATAATGGCATGTTATGACTGGATATTCCCATGTTTTTAATTTCTTCTTTTTTTACTAATCTTAAAAATCCAGGTTTTTCATCCATTATTACTGCATCAATGAGAATTATATGAGTTGGGTTTAAAGTTTTAATTTTACCCGTGAAGTTCTCAGGTGCACTTCCAGCATTAATTAATGTAACATTATTTTTATTTTTTAATTTAGGTGTTAAATAATTTATAATATAAGGTCCAAGTCCATCATCAGTTTTTAATTCATTCCCTATTCCCATTATTACTAAATTCTCATAATTTTCTAAAAATTTTTTTAATTCTTTCTCTAATAACATGAAAAAACCTTCATATTCTTAATTTTATATTAAATTTATTTTTATTGATTCTAATCCTTTACCCATAGTATATGATAAGTTTATATTAATTGTTTCTCCTTGATGTGCATCTAATTCTTTTGGTAAAGGGATGATTAATTCTGGATTTAACATTGGTGTTGGTCCACAAATTAATTTTTGATTTAATAATGTGTATGTAGTTATTTTAACTCCATTAAATGTGGAATTTTTTGTAATGTAAAATGGTATTGTTTTATTAAATGCAGGGTTTATATAATCTTTAAATCGTATTATATCATAGATTACACTTTCACCAATTATATTATATTTTGGTTGTGATTCTAAATCTTCATACATTATTATATTATCTTCCATACATACTGGTTCTATTTTGTTTATGATTCCATAAGGGATTATTTCTGTGTAACTTTTTATTTTATTATGGATTTGATTGAATGTTAAAACTTCTTCTTCCTCAATTAATGCTGTATCTAACATTTCACATATTATTAAATCAGGTGTGGATTCAAATTCATGTTGTGTTGTGTCTGCATTAATGATTTGAATATTATTGAAGTTTTTTGTGTTTTCTTCTGCACATTTAATTGTTTTTGGATCTAAATCTATGGCTTGTATTTTTTCATAGTATTCACTAGCAAATATTGAGAGTATCCCACTTCCACATCCTAAATCTAATGCTAATTTTTTATTTATATTTGGATTTTCACCTTTATTTTTAATAGCTTCATAAAATGCGGATAATCTTTCTGTATCTTTTAATAGGTTGAAATGATAATGAGTTGTCTGTAATTTCATAATGAATCTTTTTTTAAATTATATTTTTTATAGTTTTTTTTAGAAATAGTTATAATTGATTTTGAAAGTTTTTATTTAAAAAATAGATCAAATGTATAAAAAAAATATTTAAGAATAATGATTAATTTTAGTTTATGAAGGGTCTAAGTTTTCTCCATTAGCTGTACTTGTGAGTTTTACGTGATCTACTCCTTTAAGTCTCATCATTCTTTCTGTAAGTTCACGAATATTATTTACATCTCCGTTTACAACTATTACTTCCATACAATATTTGTTTGTCATGTGAATGTGCATACTTGCATTTATTTCATCACGGAAATCGTGTTGTATTTCTGCTAAGTTTTCCATTACTCCTGTGAAGAAATGGTCATATATTACGGTGATAACTCCAATTCTTTGCCCTTCCATTTCGTTCATCCATTGGTAACGAACAATGTAATCTTTAAGTGCATCTCGTATCCCTTTAGAACGTGATTGGTAACCTCTATCTTTTAATACTTCATCAAAATCAGCTAGTAATTTTTTTGGTAGGGACATGCTTATTCTCATCATTTTTATAAAACCTTCTGTTTTTTTACAAATTTTTATATTTAACCCAAATTATTTTAGTGTTTTAGATTAACTAAGTATTAATCGTTAATAAATAAGTAGTAATTAATCTTATATAAATTTTATTAAATGAATATTTTTCAATTAAAAAAACATGGAATACATTGATTTAACTGTTTTAAATTAATTAATAAGTTTATAGTATCTACCATCTTTCTTTTTAACCTTTTTAATAACGCCTTTAATTTCTAAAGATAATATTATATGGTACATTCTAAAATTAGTAATTTTTTCAGGACCATAAAGTAAATGGCCTTCCAAAATATATTTAGGTACTAAATTATCTTCATCAACTACTTCGCGAATAATTTTTACAACATTAGCTTCTTTAATATCTAATTTAACATTCCGAACATCTTCTTTTGTTTCAAGAGTTTTAATTTCAGTACTTTCATTTATTAATTTAATTTTTTTATGTTCATAAGTTATTAATTCTTTTTTTGCAAGTGATTTAAGAACATCATGAAGATTATGTTCATGAACATCTAAATCTGTTTGTAAAACTTTTAAAGGTATACCTTCTTTATATTTCGGATCAAATGTGTGTACACAAGTTAATACCTTATTTTCTTTTTTTGTTATATATACTACCATTATAATTCTTTATCCTAAAACTTAATTATATTATATATTATATTATTATTATAAAAAAAGTTTTTTTTATTTAGTTAGAAGTGATTATTATTAATATCTTTAATGAACTTACCAAAATAAGCAGGGAACCTGAAATTAAAATTACTGAATTAAGGGATATTTTAAAAAAGTATGCTAAAACAGTTAGTGTTTTTGATGAAATGAATGCTACATGTATTATACGTGAAGATTGTAAATATATGCAAAAGAATATTCAAAAAGAATATTTAGAAGTTTATATTAAATATTTTTTTAAAAGAATCAAAGAAATTTTAAATGATAATGTAAATTATAAAGGGAATATTGATATAGTTAAGTTTCAAAATTCTTTAAATTTACTTAAAAATCAGTTTATTCAATATAAAGACAGTAGTAATAATAGTAAATATTCTTTAATTTTAACTTTAATTAGTTTTTATGCTACATTCATTAAAAATGAACCAATACATCCTGTAGGTACACCTTTTCCTGGAAATTTAAAACTAGAAAAAAAAGATGGAGAATATTATTGTCCAGTTAAAGATAAACAATCCAAAAATCCTAATGCTGTTTGTAATTTATGTATTTCAAAACAAAAAGAAATATAAAAAGAATAAATTAATATTTTTTTATATTTTAGATGATAATCCCATTTCTCCTGCCATTGGAACACCTGTTAATACGGATGCTTCAAAAGTTAAAGATTTAAGATTCTCTTTTTCTAATTTAGATAAATGAGAATTTCCTGCTTGTTGGGCGAGCATTGTTGCTTCATCAGTCATTGCTTTAATATAATTAGCAACATGTTTTGCACCTTCTCGATAATTTAAACGGTGTCTTAATTCAAGATTTTGTGTTGCAATTCCTTTTCTACATGTTCCATCATAACATTCTTGACATACTCTACAACCTAATGCAACAAGTGCTCCTGTTGCTACATATGTTGCATCTGCCCCCAGGGCTAATGCTTTAAGAACATCTACACCCGTTCTTATTCCTCCTGATACTATTAAACTTACTTCTTCACGTAAATTTATATCTTTTAAAGCAGCATCTGCTTCAACAATAGCGGATAGTGTTGGTACTCCTGCTTGTTCCATAATTACATCAGGACCTGCACCTGTTCCTCCTTGCATTCCATCAACGACAATTGCATCTGCTCCACCTTTAGCTGCAATTTTAACATCACTTGCTACACGTCCTGCAGCAAATTTAACCATAATAGGCACTTGCCAATCTGTGATTTCTCTTAATTGACTGATTTTCATGCTTAAATCTTCAGGTCCTACTATATCCATGTGTCTTGCTGGGGATAATGCATCTGCTCCTTCAGGGATTTTACGGATTTTACTTACATCTGCTGTAACTTTTTCTCCTAGTAAGTGTCCACCCATACCACTTTTTGCTCCTTGACCTATTTTGATTTCTATTGCATCTGCATTATTTAAATATTCAGCGGATACACCGAATCTTCCAGATGCATATTGTGCTACTAAATTGTGAGATAATGCTCTTTCTTCAGGGAGCATTCCCCCTTCCCCAGTGTTAGCAACTGTTCCTGCAAGTGTTGATCCAAGTGCTAATGCCATTTTAGCTTCTTTACTCAATGCTCCGAAACTCATTGCACCGATCATGATTGGGGTGTCAATGTGTAATGGGTTTTCAGCATACCGATCACCTATTATTACATCTGTTCCACAAGGTTCTCGATAATTATCTAATGGAGGTCTACTTACTTGTGCTGGTGTTATGACCAAATCATCAAATGTTGGAAGTGTTCTAGTTGCACCTGTACTTCTAATTTTATATGAAGCTGCAGTTGTTTTTCTTTCTATTTCTAAAATATCTGGATATTTCCATCCTAATCTTTGGTCTTCTGGCATTGCTAAGACTTTTATTGCTCCGTGAGGACACATTTCACTACATATTCTGCACCCTACACATTGTGCTTGGTGTAATGGTTGTGGTTCTCCTCGAACTATTTCATATACTCCATGTGGACAGTTGTTCACACAACTGAAACATTTACCACAGATATCTTCGTCTCGATCGTCACATAAATACCAGCAACATCCTGGTCTTTCAAAATCTCTTTTACATATTAGTGGGTCTCTTATTACATTAAATGGCATTTTATTTTTCCCTCCTTAGTCTTTTTTATGGAAAAATGGTCTTTTACTTTGTGGTATGATTTTTTTAAAATTTTTATAATCTTCATTAGATAGGTTAAAATCATATTTATTGAGAATTGTTTTTAATTCTTTTATATCTTCGTCTTTTGCTTTCATTTGAAATGCATTTTTTCCTAGACTTTCTATTTTTCCTAGAACATATATTTCTCCATTTACAATGGATTCTGCTAAGTCTTCACCTACATCTCCGAGGATTATTATTTTTCCTCCCATCATGAAAATTCCTGTCATGAATCCTGAGTTTCCACCTATTATGATGGTTCCATTTTTCATGATTTCTCCAGTACGGGCTCCAACACCTTTTTTAACTACTACAGTTCCACCATAAATTCCTTGACCTGCTCCGTCTCCTGCAGAGCCTTCAACTATGATTTCTCCTTCAGTCATGTTGTCTCCTACAAACCATCCTGCGTTTCCTTTGATTAGTATTTGTAATTTATCAACCATACTTCCAGCAAAGTATCCTGCAGATCCATCTATAATTACTTGAGATTCTCCAATTACCCCATTTACAAGGTAATGCATTGCATTTGGGTTTTCTAAAACAATTTTTTCTACATTTTCATGGTCTATTGCATATCTGATTTTTGTGTTGGTTTGTCGTGGTGTAAGTTTGGATACGTCAATTGTAATTGTTTTTTCACTCATATTTATTTCCGCCTTTTAAATTTCGTATACTCTTACTTCTCCAGGAGAGATTTGTTCTACATTGTGTGTGTCGATTACTTGTCTGAGGCTTACTTCTTCTGATGCTATTGCGAATTTTTCATCATTTTCAGCAATTACTCCAGGTCTTAATCCTAGTTTATCTTTTGCTATTCCTATTCCATTAGGTGTTCCTATTATGAAACTGAATGGACCATCCATATCTTCAACTGCTCCTTCTAATGCTTCTTCTAAGGTGTAGTTTGAGATTAGTTTATCTGCAATGTAGTGTACTAAGCATTCAGTATCGTTGAATGTTTCAAATATGTGGCCTTTTCGTTCTAGAGGGTCTCTTATATTCCAATAATTTGTTATTTGTCCATTATGTACTACTGTTACGTCTTCTGAGATATAAGTTTGGAATGGGTGTGCATGGAATCTGTCTATTGCACTTTCTGTTGAGAATCTTGTGTGTCCTATTGCATGTGTTCCTTTTACACTTCTTGTATCATATCTGTTTGCAATTTCTAGAACTGATCCTACATCTTTTATCATTTCAAATGAATGTGAACCATTTAAAACTATTACATCATCTATTTGATCAACTTTAGTGATTAAGGGTTTTAGTTGTTTGAAATTATCCAAATTGACATGACATCTATATATTATGGTATCGTCAACTGATGGGATTTTTTCTTCTTGTGCGATTGATGAGTTGTTTTGTATTATGTTTTTTACATCAGATATTTGATTATCATCATCAATTTGTATGTTTAAAATGTATTCTCCATCTGGTAATCCTAATCCTCCGTATAATGCAAATCCTGCAGAGTCTGGTCCTCTGTGTTGGAGTGCATTTAGCATGTTTGTCATGTCGTTTCCAATGTTGTGCATTTTTTTATCTTTGTATACTATTCCTGCTATTCCACACATTTTTTAACCTCCTTTATGAAGTATTCATGTAATCTTGTATCATTAGTTAATTCTGGATGAAAACTCATTGCTAGATTAGGGCCTTGTTGTATTGCTACGATTGTGTTATTTACTTCACATAAGACTTTGATGTCTTTTTTGGTTTTATCATAGTTTTTTAGTGTTGGTGCTCTTATAAATACTCCAGGGTATTTATATCCTAAAATATTGAGTTCTGTTTCAAAAGAATCTTTTTGTCTTCCAAAACTGTTTCTTACAACTTCTATGTCCATTATTCCTAGTATGGGTTGTTCGTAATTTGTTTTTTTTGCAAGTAATACCATTCCGGCACATGTTCCGAATATTGGTATTTTTTTGTCTTTTATTATTTTATCAAGGTCTCGTTCGAATAAGATTTTCCCTATTACTGTTGACTCTCCTCCAGATATGATGAGTCCATCACATTTTTTTAGGTCGTCGGCATATCGTACATTTTTGGTTTGGGCTATTATACCCATTTTTTCTATTGCTTTTTCGGTTATATCTTTATGTTCTGATACTGCGCCTTGTAAGTTGAGAATTCCTATTGTTAACATGAAAAATCACTGAATTTTATATAAAGTTTATATTTTTTTATCATATTTTTTTTTAAAAATAGATTAATATTATATTATGTTCTTTTTGTTTATTTATTTTATTGTTTTATAAGTGATTTTTATGTTTTTTGAGTCTATATTTTTTTGGAGATGAATATTTTTCATCCTTATGGTTTCTTTATATTTATTTATATATAAAGTTGGTGGAATATCCCTTCCGGTTGAATTTTGTTTATATGAAATTATTTTAAAAAATTGTGTAAAAAAAAGTGAAAAATAGGAATAATTAAATGTTAGTTATGTAAAAAAATTTTTTTATTCTTCTTTTTTAGGATTTTTAATTGCATCAATTGCGTATCTAGCACCTACAACTACAAAATTTTTTTCATCATTTAATAATTTTTCTATAGATCCTACTGCTCTAGAATCACCTATAGCTCCTAATGCCCAAACTGCTGCTCCTCGAACTTTCCAATCTGGACTTTTTAAAGTTTCCATTAATGGATCTACTGCTGCTTCACCCATATGGGATAATGCAGTTGATGCTTCTCTTCTAACTAATTTATTTCCATCAGATAATGTATTTATTAGTGGTTCTATTGCTTTAGTATCTTTAATAAGTCCTAATGCTTGAGCTGCACCTTTTCTTATTTCTTTATCTGAACTTTTTAATGCATTTATAAGTGGGTCTACGGATTCTTTTGCATTGAACTCTAATAATCCCATTGCTTCTTCTTTTACAAATTCATCGGTTGATTTTAAATCTTGTATTAATTCTTCTATTGTTTTTTCCATTGAAAATCACCTTATTTATTTTTTTTATTATTATAATATAATTTATAACTATTTCTTAAATATATGTAAAGGATTATTTAAACCTTTCGATATTTGACGAACAATGTATTTTTTCTATACAACAAAATACTTTAAAGTACAAAAATATAAAAATAATAGATAAAAACAATTTGGATAATAAAATGAAAAAGATAACAACAATACCTGGAGACGGAATAGGAAAAGAAGTAATGGAAGCAGGACTGTACATCTTAAACAAATTAGATTTAAATATAGATTACAGCCCACAAGAAGCAGGAAAAGAACTATACGAAAAAACAAACGATAATCTTCCCCCTGAAACAATAAAATCAGCAAAAAATACAGATGCAACATTATTTGGAGCAGTTACATCCATACCTGGAGAAAAAAGTGCAATAATAGAATTAAGAAAAGCACTCAATGTATATGCAAACTTAAGACCTGTAAAATCATATCCTGGAGTAAAAGGAATCTATGATGATGTAGACTTCTTAATAGTAAGAGAAAATACAGAAGGATTATACTCCCAAATAGAAGAAACCACAAAAGAAGGAGCCATTGCAAAAAGAGTAATAACCAAAAAAGCAAGCCAACGAATTTGTGATTTAGCATTCCAACAAGCAATAAAAGAAGACAGAAAAAGTGTTACCTGTGTTAACAAAGCTAATATCCTTAAAAAAACAGACGGACTATTCAAAGAAACATTCTACAAAGTAGCTAAAAATTATCCAGAAATTAAAGCTAATGATTTTTATGTTGATGCAACAGCAATGTATTTAATCACAGATCCTCAAAGATTTGATGTAATAGTAACAACCAATTTATTTGGAGACATATTATCAGATGAAGGAGCAGGATTAGTAGGAGGCTTAGGAATAGCACCTTCAGGAAATATTGGATCAGAAAATGGACTATTTGAACCAGTTCATGGAAGTGCACCTGATATAGCAGGACAAAATATAAGCAATCCCGTAAGTATGATATTAACCATAAGTATGATGCTGGAATACTTAAATCAAGATTATTATGCAGATAAAATAAAACAAGCCACAGTTACAGTATTAAAAGAAGGAAAAGTGAAAACTCCTGATCTTGGTGGATCTAATAAAACCATGGAACTTGCAGAAGAAATAAACAAAAAATTACAAGAAATATTATAAAAAAAGAGAGAATAGATAATTATGCTTAATATAACAACATTTTTAGATGCTAATGCAAAAAGACTAAAAAAAGATGTATTTTACTGTCCCGAAAAAGGAACTAAATATAATTCTAGAGAAATACTTGGAATAGTATCAGAACTTGGAAGAGAATTAAAAAAATTAGGAATAGGTAAAGGAGATCGTGTATTAATCTATTTAAAAAGTTCACCTGAATACTTATTCAGTATGTTTGCTTTATGGAGAATAGGTGCAATAGCCGTACCAACAAATAGAGTTTATAAAGAAAATGAAATAAAATACATGAGCCAAAACTCAGAAGCAAGATTAATGATAACTGACTTAAAAGGTGAAGAAATAGGAGAAAAGATTGGAATAAAAACTTACACACCAGAAAATATAGAAAATTATCGTGAAGCCGAAGTTTTACCCTCAGAAACTACTGATTGGGACGATTTATGTCAACTACAATATACTTCAGGTACAACTGGAAAACCCAAAGGAAGTATGTTAACACATGGAAACTGGTTTACAAGTATACACAATGAATGTGATGTATTAGAATTAAGACAAAATGATGTATTTCTTGGAATTTATCCAATGGCTCATGTAGGTATAAGTTGGGGAATAAGTGCCTTACGTGCAGGTGCTTTATATATTATGATGGAAAGATATGAGTTAAATAAATATTTAGAATTAATAGAAAATGAATATGTAACTGTATTAGCAGGTATGCCTCCAGTTATACATACTTTAACTAATCTTGACAGTGATTATATATCTAAACTTGATAGTGTAAGAGAAATAATTAGTGGTGGAGGACCAATACATAAAAAGATTTGGAAAAAATTCACAGATCAATACAGTATACCTATAATAAATGCTTATGGATTATCTGAAACTATTGTAATAGGTACAGGTACAGTAATTCGTCCAGAAGATTATATTGAAGCAGATCGTTTTGAAAGTGTAGGACATCCAGTATGTTTTAGTGAATGTAAAATTGTAGATGAAGATGATCCTTACAGTACTTTAGATAAATATGAACATGGTGAAATAGCTTTGCGTGGTCCTGCAGTTGCTAAAGGTTATTGGAATATGGAACGTGAAACACGTGAAAGTTTTCTCCCAGAAGGTTGGTTTTTAACTGGAGATATTGGTTATTTAGATAAAGATAATCGTTTATTCATTACTGATCGTAAAAAAGATATGATTGATATGAGTGGTTGGAAAATTTATCCAACTGAAGTTGAAGAAACATTAATTAAATATCCTGAAGTTGAGGATATTGCAGTTTTTAGTATTCCTGATTGTCATCGAGGAGAATTACCAGTTGCAGCAGTAATTTGGAAAAATGATGAAGATAAAGAAGGTTTAATTAAATTTGCTAAGAATAATATTGCAGGTTATAAAGTTCCTCGTGAAATTTACAGTACTAATGAACTTCCTCGTGTTAATGGTTGGAAATTATTACGTAAGGAGTTAATTAAAATGTTTGCTCCTGAAAAAATAGAAAAAAAATAAAATGTTTATATAAATTAATATATCATGGTTCCAATACCATCAGTTGTGAAAATTTCAAGTAGTAAAGAGTGTTTTAATCTACCATCTATAATATGTGCAGATTTAACACCATCATTTATTGCTTTTACACAAGTTTCAATTTTTGGAATCATTCCACCAGTAATTATACCTTCTTCTATGAGTTTTGGTACTTCTTCTACTTTTATTTTTTGAATTAAACTTGATGGATCTTTTGGATTTCTTAATACTCCTGGTACATCAGTTAAGATTATTAGTTTTTCAGCATCTACTTCACTAGCTAGTGCTCCAGCTACAGTATCTGCATTAAGATTTAGACTGGTTCCGTCTTCTGCTATTCCAATAGGGGATATTACAGGTATGTAATTGTTTTCAGTAAAAAGTTTTAATATGTCAGGGTTGACTTTTTTTATTTCTCCAACAAGTCCTAAATCTATTTCTTCTATTTCACCAGTTTCTTCATTATGATATTTATGGAGTTTTTTACATGCTTGTATGAGTTTGTTATCTTTTCCACTAATTCCCACACCTTTACCATCATGTAAACAAATTTTACTTACAATATTAGTGTTTATGTTTCCAACTAAAACCATTTTCACAATTTCCATTGTTTCTTCATCTGTTACTCTAAGTCCTTTGATGAATTTTGGTTCTTTTCCTAATTTATTCATGCTTCTAGTGATTTCCGGCCCTCCGCCATGAACTACTATTGGTTCCATTCCAACATATTTAAGGAGTACTGTATCTCTAGCTGTAGAAGCCATTGCAATTTCATCTATCATTGCATGACCTCCATATTTTATCATTATTTTTTGTTTATGGAATTTTTTTATGTAAGGTAATGCTTCAACTAATATATTTACTTGTTCCATGTTTTATCACTATAAATTTTTTGAATATTAAAATTAAATTTTTATTACAAATTTTTTAACACTAATAGGTTTTGTTTGATGTATTATTTATAATATTATTAAAAAAATTATCGAAATGAATATTAATAACAAACGAATAAATAGTAAATATTAATTAAATTTTAAATTAAAAATGGAAGATTGATAAAAAATGCCGAAACCAAATATGATGCCAAAGAATGGTCATAGAATACAAGGATTCTCAAGTGAAAGCTTTATAAATGCAAAAGAAATATTAGAATCCTTTAAGTTTAAAGGAAATGAAGTTTTCATGGATCTTGGATGTGGAGATGGACATATAAGCATGGAAGCATTAAAATTATTAAATGATGATGCAACAGTAATTGCTATAGATAATTATGAACCAAGTATCATAGATTTACAAAAAGATGTAGATGAGCAAAACATAAAAAATTTAAAACCAATATTTGCAGATTTTACTGAAGGAACACCAGTCGAAGATGAAAGTGTAGATGTAATATTTTTATTAAATGTTTTCCATCACTTTAATGCTGCACGTAAAAGTAGTGAAAGTATTAAAGAAATGAAACGTATTCTAAAACCTGAAGGAAAAATATATGTAATGGAATATAAAAAACAAGAAGTTAGACATGGACCTCCTTACCAAATGAGAGTAAGTGATGAAGATGTTGAAAAAATGTTTAGTGATGAAGGATTTAAAGTCTTAAATGTGGATAATGAAGTTGGTGAAGATATTCCTGAAGGAAAATCTCATTATTTAATAAGTTTTCAAAAATAGATTTTAAAAAAAATTCCACAATTTAATTATTTTTTTAAAATTAAAAAATTTACTAATTTTGATATTAATTTAAAAATTGAAATTATAAAAAAAGAATGTAAAAAAAAGTTCTTATTTTTTTAAATAGAAAAATAAGAAAAACCTTTTTTATGTTTTTAGATTATCTATTGTAATTACTAAATCTGTTAATTGTTGTTGTACACTTAAACCAGGTTGTCCGTGTGCTTCATATACAAGTGCTGGTGTTCCATTCTCTAATATTGGTTGAGTACAATATTTTGGACTTGAATATTCAGGAGGTTCATAATAGTATAACCAACTATTATTTTTAACAATTTTGTTAGCTATTTGATGACTTGTTCCATTTGCACTTCCTGGTGTGAAGATATATGGATCTGGGAAGTAAAATGCATTTGATGTATGAATATCACACACTAAACTATAATCTTTACTTACTACATCAGGTACAACAAATTGTTGAGCTAATAATTGCCCATTCATTCTACTTTCTGAGAAATCACTACTATTTGCTGTAACATTTATTTTGTAAATATAATATTGATATTCACAATCACCGGAAATATTTTTAACAGCATTTTCAAGTGCTTGATGTGAATCAGATTCCCGTGGGTGTTGTCCTATAATGTATGCTATTTTTACTTTAGAAGATGTGTTTCCATATGGTCCTTCAAGTGTTACAAAACCTTCCTCAGCAGTTCCTAATTTAGTTGATATAGTATTTGGGTGATTTGCATCTGTATCAATATGTAATAAATTTGCTAATGGTTCAAATATTCCACTTAATGAAGTATCTACAGCATTACTTGTGCTTTCTAAATTAGGGTTTGAGAAAAAGTTACCTGAAAAAATTACAATTCCTCCAATTAGGATTATTAATATTATTACGGCATATATTAATTTTCTTTTAGGGGGTTTTGATTTAGGTTGTTTTCTATGTAAACTGTTTTTTGCATCAGTCAATTTTTTTATACCTCTAATTAATTTTATTTTTTTAAAGTTTTTATTTATTTTATAATTGAAAGAAAATTTTTAAGTTTTTAAATTAATTATTGAATTAAAATTTCTTTTTTGTGGTGTTGAAAAAATGTGTTTATAATAATTGTTTACTATTTTTTTAAATATACTTATTTCGTTTTTTTTAATTTATATTGAAAAAAAAATCTTATAAAATTATTGCTAAAAAATAGTATTTTAAAAAGGGGGTGGTGAAGTATTAATTATTGGTTTTAAAAAAAAGATGGCATATGTGATAAAAAAAATTTATTTCAATCTTTTTTATCTCTTTTTCCAAGATTGTTTTGCAGCTCTTCCTCTTTTACTTCCAGGTTTTCTGTATCCTTTTTTTTGTCTGGTTCTTCTATTTGTTCCTTTAACCTTTGCCATTATAATCCGTCCTTTAATTTTATTTTTTGCAAATATAATTTTTAAAATTTTTATTATTAATATAAGAAATAAAACTTTTATAGAATTGTCTATACTGAGAGTTTTATTTTTATAAAAAAGTTAATTTAAAAAAATAAGCTTCTATATTATATAAAAAACTTAATATAATAATTTTAGCTTTTAATACATATAAACTTAACTCATTAATTTTAATAATTAGTATCTTTTAAAAGAATTCATTAATGAATTATAGGAATAGTATCAAATACTCTTTAAATTTTATTATTATACAAATTTTGTTGAAATTAAATAATAAATGTTAAATATTATTTTATGTTAAATATATTTTTAATTATTATTAAATAAATATTAGTAAATAGTTTTACTTAATACTTTGTGATATTTAATTTAAATTATTTTTTTATAAAAAGGGGAGTAATGTATTAAATGAAAAATTTAGGAAAAATAAGTATTCTTCTAGTTTTACTATTTTGTAGTGTATTGATTTTTTCTGGAGCTATTAGTGCTAGTGAATCTGATGGTAATATGGTTTTAGGTAATGTTAGTATGACTATTCCAAATGATTTTTTAAATGGTCAATTAAGTAATTATTCTGATGCTGCTATTTATGAAAAAATTGTTAATGGTGATATTTTCCGTATAACTGTACATAATGATTCAAAATATTTTATGAATATGGCAGGTTATGATATTAATCAAGCAGAAAATTCTAGTCAAATTAGTATTGGTGGACATCCTTGTTTGATTTGTGAATGTGGTAATAATTATATGGGAAATTATACTGTTATTATTTTCGAATCTAATGGATCTTTAGTCCGTGTATACATACCAAATAGTACAGGTTTAACAAGTGAAGGTGAAAGTTTAGTAAGTAGCACACCCCCTTCATTATATAGTGGATCTACATTTTACAATTATTTAAATGCTACGCATAAAGCATATTTGAATCAACGTGAACAAGAGGATATGATAGCTGATTCTTATGATGAAGGATATGATGAAGGATACGGTGAAGGATACGATACTAGTAGTGATAAATGGTATCAAAATATTCCAGTAATAGGACAATTTATTATTTAAAAAAAGAAAGTTAAAAAAATGAATTGAAAAAATTTGTTTTATGTTGTGTATTCAGCATTGATTTTAACATAATCATATGTTAAATCACAACCATAACTTGTAGCTGAACCTTGACCTTGATATAATTCAATGAAAATATAAATATTTTCAGCTTGAACAATTTTTTCAGCATCATCTAAATAGGAGGTTCCCTCAAATGCTAATATTTCACCATTACGTACAAGATCAACTTTATCTTTATCAGATGCAATACTTATTGTGATTTTATCTGGATCCATAGTTGTGTTTGAATATCCCACTGCAGCAATTATTCTTCCCCAATTTGGATCCCCACCAAACATTGCAGATTTAACTAAAGATGAGGAAACTACAGTTTTAGCTACTTTGATAGCTTCTTCTTCATTTTTTGCACTGTCAACATTTACTTGTAAGAATTTAGTTGCTCCTTCACCATCACGAGCCATCATTTTAGCTAGTTCTATACATACTGTATTGAATGCTTCTTGGAAATTTTTATCTATGGTTCCATCATATTTTATAATACTTGATTTTGATTTTCCATTTGCAAGTAATATTGCAGTATCATTAGTAGATTCGTCTCCATCAACAATTACCATATTAAAACTTTTTTTAATAGCTTCATTTAAAACTTTTTGAGAATGTTGTTTGTCAATTATCGCATCTGTTACTAAAAAACATAACATTGTTGCCATATTGGGAGCTATCATTCCACTTCCTTTACACATTCCACCTATATGTACTTTGTTACCATTTTCTAATGTGACTTCCACTGCAAATTCTTTAGGAAATGTGTCTGTTGTCATTATTGCTTTAGCTGCATTATTAGAAGCTTCATTACTATGTTCTAATTCAGCACTAACTTTTTTTATCATTGGTGTGAAAATATCCATTGGCATTTTTCTTCCAATAACACCTGTTGATGCTGTTGCGATTTCATTTTCAGGAATATTTAAAATTTCAGATGCTATTTTTACTGTTTTTTCACAATCTATTATTCCTTGTTCCCCTGTAAAACAATTAGCGTTTCCACTGTTTGCTATGATTAAAGATATTTTTCCATCTTTAATGATTTCTCTAGTATAATTTAATGGAGCTGCAACTATTTTATTAGAAGTATATACTGCCGTTGCTGTACTATTTGGAGCATAGATAATACTTAAACCGTATTTATCTTTTTTGAATCCATTTGCTTTAACTCCATCTATTTGACAGATTCCTCCATTGATTTTTGTGATATTTTTGTTAAATTGATTTATTGTCATTTTTAATTAGATTCTCCTATGAACAAATTTTAATTTAATATTTTATTTAATGTTAATTATTATTAAATTTATTTTTTTAATGATTTTAATGTAAGTGTAAGTTCTTTAATTACTTTTTTTTGGAACTTTTATAATTACATTAAATTATTTCTTTTTATGGGTTCTTAATTTTTAATTTATCTTTAGCATTTATTTAGGATAAATTTTAAGATTATAATTTTTTTAATTTTTATAAGAAATTTTGTAAAATTAGATATTTTATTTTAAGAAATGGTGTGTAATTTTTTTATTAAAAATAGTATATGAAAAATTTTTTGATGGTAAATCAAATTTAATAAAATTAGTTTACCCAATAATTATATTTTTATTATGTGAAAATATTTTATTTAAGGATAAACAGTAAATTTGATTGAACATTTTGACTGTTTACTTCATCTGAGGAGTTTGTATTACTTACACTTGTAACATTAGATCCATTTACTGATAATTGTTGGTTTTGATCTTGGACTGCTTGACTATGGCCGTTCATTCCAGTTGTAATACCTATACCTGTACCTAATCCGAATGCAATAAGTGAACAAACTAATAATATTACGATTATTGCTTCATTTCTAGATCTCATTATTCCTCCAAATAAATTTGTAAATTTTTTCTTTTCATTAGTAACATTTTTATAATTTAATGTTTTGTATGTTTAAAACTGGTTTATGTTATAATGCTATTAATAAATTTTATGGATAGTCTTATATATACTTTATTAAGTGAGTAAGTGTGTAATTATATGTGTATTAAAATTTTTTAAAAAAATTTAAAAAATAGTATAACTATTCTAAAAACATCAAACAATTAAAAAATAATAAGGAAAATAAATTTCAATGCAGTTAATTAATTTAAAAATATTTTTAATAGAAAATTTAATCTAAATAAGATATTGAATTATTATTTTTTATTATAAAATTTCTTATGGTATAACAATGGGTTTTTTGCAAATAAACTGATAGGTTTATGTCTTATTTTTAGTTAAAAAATAAAAATAAAGAGTGTGTAAACAATTACACATAAACATATATATTCATATATAAAGTATAAATAATAAACAAAAGTAAACATAAACAAAAGTAAATATTAAAATAAATCGTAAAGATTATATACATTATAAACTAACCTAAAGGTATATGATAGAAAAAGACGATGTAGATCGAAAATGGAAATTATCTGAAAAAACAAGAATGAACATATCATTACCATCAGATATAGCCAATTGGCTAGATGACAATGCATCATTAACTTGGAAACTAGATAAAGCAGCACGTTCCAAACAAGTAACAAAAATACTTATGGAAGCTAAAGAAAAAAGCGAAAAAGAATACTAATTTTAAAAAATATAAAAAGGATTTAATTTAAGTAGCTACTGCATAAATCATTGCAATTAAAACAACAAAAAATCCTAAAAATCCTAAATTGAAAAGGAACAAGAAATAACATAATATGAATACAACAACAAATAAACTTATCAATTTAGATTTATGGTTAAAAAATAAATTTATAATAGTTCTAACAAAATCTGAAGGAATATTATAAGCATATAAACCATTTGCCAAATCAAATACTACTAAAGATAATGGTTCAACACCTTGAACCTTAATTTGCTCTGCAATATTAGCACGTTCACCAGCTTCACGTCTAGTTTTACCAATACCAATCTTAACTTTAGCACCATTACTAAGAATATACCATGCTGAATCTAAACCCGCACGGATAGCTAAATCTTTACTTGGAAATTGGGCAATTAAATCATCTCCACCTTTACGGTAACCTTCAATAGTACCTTCACATTCTTCTTCCATAAAAGCTTTAATACCTGTCATCAATTCAACTAATTTACTACGACCATTTTCACTAATAAATTTAGTAGAATTAATTATATCAATGAATAAATAATAACTATAATCTACACTTTTAGAATGACCTAACTTAAATGGAGTATCAATAACTAAAGCATATTCTCCACCAAGTTTAGTGAAAGCTATACCTGAAACATCTCCCACTTCTTGATTAAATTTAATACTACGTTCAATAGCAGCTGCACCAGTCATACCTACTGCTGATCGTACCCCTATTTTATTATCTAAACCTATGCCAATTAATTTAATAGCAACACGTATAGCATCATTTTTACTAGGTAATTTACTAACTATTTCATTAGCAGATTCTTCAACAATTTCCCCTTTTTCTTTAAGAATAATATCAGTAAATTCTTTAATAATATAGGAAGGTTTACTTAATTCAATATAAAGATAACGATCACTACCCATGATAATATTACTTACTAATGCATATTCTTCTACAGCATTTTCTGCAGGAGTTAATTCATAGAAACTATGAATCTCAGGGATATTTTCTTTACCAACATCTCTTACAAGATTAGTAAAAATGCTTTCTGTTGTAATGTTTGCTTTTTCAAGTTCCATTAAAACTGTTTGAGTGTAGTTGAGCATGTCAACATATTCTGTTTCTAATGGTGTGGTTGGAAAGTATTTTGTTCCTATACTTATTGCTTCATAACCTGTAATTAACTTGAAAAAAAACCTAGTTAAGCTGTGTTCAGCCATCAGGTTTTCCTCCTTTTTCTAAATATATGTCAAATTCTCCGGGTTTTTCCATTAACATGTCTGATTTAACACTTACATATGGAAATTTCCATGATCCGAGTCTTGCAGCTATAGTACTTGCAATGTTTCTTGAATTGTTTTTAACAAACATTTCATCATATGAATTAATTCTTACTTCTACATTAAATGGACATATATCTTCTACTTCATCAGATACTATTATGTTTAATGCAAATTCACCGGGTTTTACGAATAAATCATTACGAACTGCTATTAATGGTCTATTAACTAAGTGTAAACGATCAGCCACTGTTACACTAATATTTCCTGCGTCGTGTACTGCTGATTTATAATCTTTAGGATGTACTAATACAAAGATTACATATGGTGCAGAGGTTTCAACATCATCCACCATTTCCATTATGTTTTTAAACATTGGCATTCTATGGAATGCATTTTCTATACGTGTTCCTACTGTTTTCTCATTAGAGGTATCTAAACGGAGTATTGCGGCTTTTGCAACATTTAAAGGACTGAATGGTTGTGTTGTTTTATCTGTGAAAACTTCCCATCTTTTTCTTTCAATTTCATTTAATATTTCATCTGCAATGTTTTGGAGGAGATTTTTAACTTTTTTAGGTTTTTTGGATTTTCCAAGTACTAATTTATCTCCTTTGATTGTAAATGGTATTCTCATGTTTTTAATATCATGAAATTCATCTGCAAAATCTCGGTATTTATCATTGGATAAAACTTTTGCATGTTCTTGTTCAGCGGTTTCAAGTATAAAGTGGTCTGCTATGTTTCCTACTGGTACTTCATCAATAATTCCATCATCGACAAGTTTTTCATATTCTTCTTTTTTATCAATACTATGACGGAGTGATGCATCCGCTATGATAAGGAATTCATGATTTCCTTTTTCTAATGCTTTGATAGCTGCTATTATATTTTTAAATTTAGCTTTACCATTATTTCCTTTTTTGTAATGAGCCACATTAGCTGCATCTATAATAATTTTCAAAATGACCACCGTATTGTAAATTTATATTGTATTTTTTATAGTGTAAAATTTATTATTAATAAATTTTAAAATCTTTAAGTATTCATTAATTAGTTATAAAATATTTTCTTTAAGAAAATAATTTTTTAAATATTTGATTTTTTTTGTGAAAAAAATATTGATTAATTAAAATAAAAATTTAATTCTTTAAATTAAACTATTATTTTAATATATTACTTTAACATGTATTTATATTTTGTTCATGGCGAAAACTAGTTTAAAAATTTAAAAATGGAAAAATAGATTATTGAAGTTTTTTATTAAAATAAAGAGTAAATTTAAAAATATTAAAAAGTATAAATTATTCACAATTTTCTATTAAATTTGCCAAATGGTATTTTAGTACCATCTATACGATTTAAGAATATTTCAATATAATCATCAGTTATATTATAAGTATTATAACTATTCACATCTTTTCCACGTAATTTAACACTTGACACAGATCCTGCATTTACAAATAATGTGTCATGCATTTTCCAAAGGTTAGGTACATGCTTATGTCCACACATTACAATATCTACATCATGGTCTATTAATGTTTTAAGTATGTCTCCTGCGTCAGTTAAAACATTTCTTTCTCTACCTGTTTGTGGTATTGGTATTACATGGTGGTGTAGGGCTACAATAGTTAATAATCCTTCTTCTTTAGCTTGTTCCAATTGTGCTTCTAACCAAAATTGTTGTTCTCGTCCTATATGCCCATAATTCACATCTGGTGCACTGCTGTCTAAACCAATTATTACCATTTCATCTTCTTTGGTAAGTTTCCAACTTCGTTCACCAATTAATTCTTCAAATGTTTCATATCCAATGTTTCGTGAATCATGATTTCCCGGTACGGCAAATAAAGGTGCATTAAACATGTCTAAATATTTGGATACTTGTTTAAAATCTTGATAGTATCCTTCATCAGTTAAATCTCCAGTTAATATAATCATATCAGGATTTAAATTGTTAATTTCTTCCATGATTTGTAAGAAAGATTTTTCATTGAAATTTGCTTTACTTACATGTAAATCTGATATGTGTGCTATTAATGTCACCTTTATCCCCTCTAAATTTTTTTATAATTAAATTTTATTTATCCTTGTAATTTAAGGATTGCATCTGCTATATCACCATTTGCATCTTCTAATGCTTGTTTTGCATCTGATTCAGTTACCCCTGCAGTATTTGCAACCATTTCTATATCTTCATCTGGGATTTCTAATTGAACATCAATTGGTACTTCTTTTGCTTCCCCTATAATTTGATAGGTTTCTTGTCCCATAGCATTCATTAAAGTTATATCCGGATCAGTAATTATTAATTCTTTTTCATCAAATCGTATAATTACTTCTCTTGCTCCTTCAAGAGTATCCATTTTCATTCCCATTTTCTTCATTTGTCTTTCCATTTTCTTCATTTGTTTTGGGTTCATTCCAGGCATCATATATTATCATCCAATTAATTATATATTATATAATATTGTTTTTTACTATTTATAATTTAAATCCTTTACGTACTTTTACTGCTTGACCTGTATTAAAATCATTTATTTCTTTAGGGTTTAATAATACTTTACCATAAGCTAGTAAATCATCATTTGAGTTGGTGATTAAAACTTCATCTTGCGCACGTATATTAGAATCTATATCTACTACAAATTTAGAGAAAACACTTTTCCCATCACGTGCGAATTCTTCAACACTTGAATCTACAACTACTCTATTATTTGGGTAGTTTATATTTTTATGTAATCTTTTTGCTCCTTCATCAGATAAGACAAAATTAGCATCAGATGCTCTCATATTAGCAATTAATTCTTCACCATCATAAATGTGTCTAATTTTACCAGTTTTTTTACTTTTTTCAATGTTTAAATCACCATCAAACAATTGTTC